>Ga0308001_10001197_pt1 | contig 11800 bp, 7 predicted proteins | sample Neamet5_FD_203167 | JGI IMG/M metagenome (GOLD analysis project Ga0308001, IMG submission 203167) | Marine microbial communities from water near the shore, Antarctic Ocean - #5 | ecosystem: Environmental > Aquatic > Marine > Unclassified | place: Southern Ocean | collected 2014-06-04
AAACAAATTAACTACTTGTTTTAAAATAACCAATTCTTATCTTCAGAAAATTGAAGAGCATAATCAAATAAATGCCTTTATTGAGGTGTATGCTGATGAGGCCTTGAAACAGGCTTTAGCTATAGATAAAAAGTTAGAATTAGGCACGGCTGGTAAATTGGCGGGAATGGTTATTGGAATCAAAGATAACCTTTGCTATAAGGGCCATAAAGTTTCGGCTTCTTCAAAAATCTTAGATGGTTTTGAATCTTTATTTAGCGCAACGGTTATTGATAGATTATTATCTGAAGATGCGATAATTATTGGAAGACTAAATTGCGATGAATTTGCAATGGGATCAGCTAATGAAAACTCGATATATGGAACTGTAAAGAATCCATTAGACAACAAAAAAGTTGCTGGTGGAAGTTCTGGTGGTTCTGCAGCTGCTGTCGCAGCAGGACTTTGCTTAGCCACGTTAGGTAGTGATACTGGCGGCTCCATTAGACAGCCAGCAGCATTTTGTGGTATTGTTGGTTTAAAACCTACATATTCCCGAGTTTCTCGTTATGGGTTAATTGCATATGCTTCTTCATTTGATCAGATAGGGCCTTTAACAAATACGGTTCAGGATTCAGCTTTACTACTTGAAGTTATTGCTGGGCAAGATGAATTTGATAGCACGGTTTCTTCAAGAAAGGTTGAACAATATAGCAAATCATTAATGTGTGATGGTCCAAAGCGAATCGCTTACATAAAAGAATGCTTAGATAGCAAAGGTTTAGATCCGGAGATAAAGCAAGTTATTGAGAATAAAATTGAAGAATTAAAGGAAGAAGGACATATAGTTGAGCCAATTTCATTTTCCTATTTAGATTATTTGGTTCCTACCTATTATGTAATTACAACAGCTGAAGCATCATCTAATTTAGCTCGTTTTGATGGCGTCCATTATGGTTATAGAAGTGAAAATATTACTAACCTTGAAAGCACTTATATAAATAGTAGAACTGAAGGTTTTGGTGAGGAGGTAAAAAGAAGAATTATGTTAGGTACTTTTGTGTTGAGCGCAGGCTATCATGATGCCTATTTCACTAAGGCACAAAAAATTAGACGCTTAATTCAAGACGAAACTAATGAGATGTTTAAACATTATGACTTCGTAATATCACCAACCACGCCTCACACTCCTTTTGCAATAGGAACAAAACAGACTGACCCAACTGTAATGTATTTGGAAGATATTTTTACTGCACAAGCAAACCTTGCTGGTAATCCTGCTATTTCTATTCCTATACGGAATCATTCTAACGGTATGTCAATTGGACTACACATAATGGCTGATAATTTTAAAGAAGCAGATTTATTAGCATTTTCTAAATTTTTGAATAAAGAAGGATAATTACTATCTTTGTATTATGCGATTATTCTTATTTATAGCTTTTATTTTTTTTTCTATTTTAGCTTTTTCGCAAAGAAACTTACCTTATGATGTAGGTGAGTATGCCTCATATAAAATCTCTTTTGGCGCAATTAATGTTGGGTATGCCGAATTGGAGGTTAAAGAAATTATACCCGTAAATAATAAACCAAGTTTTCATATTATAGGAAAAGGAAGGACAGCCCCTTTCTTTGATTGGATTTTTAAGGTTAGAGATGTTTACGAAACATTTATTGACACCTCAAGCCTTCTTCCACTCGTATTTAATAGAGAGGTAAGAGAAGGGGGTCACGTGATAAATCAACACTATAAGTTCAACCATAAAAATCAAAATGTAGTGACCAAGGATAGCATATTTAATATTCCTATTCAAGCGCAAGATATGTTATCGGCACTCTTTTATGCTAGAACTTTTAAAAAAGATAGTGTTTTGTATGGGGGATCTTTTTTTGTTCCTATTTTTATGGATGATGAAAATTATTTTCTTGAGATTAAGTACTTAAAGAATGAAATTATAGAAACTAAATGGGGTAAAGTTGATTGTATGGTTTTTAAGCCAAAAATGCAAGAGGGTAGGGTTTTTGAAGATGGAGAAGAAATGAAAATATGGATTACTGATGATAAAAATCATTTGCTTTTAAGAGTAGAAACTAAGATATGGGCAGGATTAATAAAAGTAGTCCTGGAAGATTATAAACATGTTAAATATACTTTGTCTATAATTGAAGAATAATTATTACTCAAGAAAAATTTAAACATTAAATTAGCAGGATGAAAAAATGGTTTGGAATACTAGTAATGGGAACAGCATTACTGTTTATGTTAACCAACATAAATAAAGATAAAAAAGCGGTAGAGAAGTTGGATGTTTTTCCAGAAATAATTGAACCTTCTTATGAATATAATATCCTTGTAGACTCTTTTAATGTTACTAAAGGTTTTGTTAAAAGTGGCCAAACTATGGGAGAGATTCTTTACTTAAATCATATTGATCATCTTGAAATTAATAAAATTGTTCAAAAGTCAAAAGGAATATTTGATGTAAGACGAGTAAATACAGGCAAAAGATATACAGTTATTTGTGCTTCTGATTCTACTAAAAAGGCGAAATATTTTATTTACGAAATTGATGCAGCTAATTATGTTGTTTTTGACTTAAGAGGAAAAATAGATGTCTATAAGGGTAAAAAGCCAGTAATTGTTAAATTAAAAATCGCTTCTGGAATCATAAAATCATCCCTATGGTTAACCATGGAAGAACAAAAGTTAAGTCCTAAATTGACAGCTGAACTTTCAACAATTTATGCCTGGACAATTGATTTTTTTAAGATTCAGAAAAATGATGGTTTTAGGGTTTATTATGAGGATAAGTATATTGACGGGGAGTATATTGGTATTGGCAGGTTATTGGCTGCAGAGTTCACGCACAAAGGACAAAATTTTTATTCTTTTTATTATAGAGAAAATGAGAATTTTGGGGATTATTATGATGAACAAGGCAATACCCTACGTAAGGCATTTCTAATGGCCCCTGTAGATTACAAGCGTATTTCTTCACGGTATAGTAAAAGAAGAAAACATCCAGTAACAGGAAGGTGGAAAGGTCATTTTGGTACTGATTATGCTGCAGAAAGAGGCACTCCAATTTGGTCAACTGCAAATGGAACCATTATTGCAGCAACCTACACTAAGAATAATGGTAATTATGTAAAAGTAAGACATAATGGAACCTATACAACTCAGTATTTACATATGTCAAAAATAAAACCTGGAATAAGAAAAGGTGTATATGTGAAACAAGGAGATATTATTGGTTACGTAGGTAGTACTGGTTTAGCAACAGGACCTCACGTTTGTTATCGATTCTGGAAAAATGATAAGCAGGTAGACCCATTTAAACAAAAACTCCCTCCTGGTGATCCAATAAAAAAGGGAAATAGAGAAGAGTACATGTTAGCTAAAGACAGTTTAATGCAAATTCTGATGAACTAAATAACATGACGGAATATAAAAAAAGTATTTTAAAGAAGTTGTTTGGCGTACTGTTTGTTATGTTCTTTTTTCTTGCAAATTCACAAAACACTTTTATTGAAAATAAAGGTCAATTTCCAAAAGCTGTAATCTCAAAAACAAATCTTCCTTCTGGAGCTTTATATGTTGAAAATGCAAAACTTACATATGCTTTTTATAGCGGAAAGCAACTTGCAGATATACATGATGGTTCAGCAGCTAATATTGGAGTTGATGCACATGCTTATTCTGTTTCATTCATTAATGCAAATATTGATCTTGATATTGAGATGGAGGAAGAGAGTAGTTTTTTTGAAAATTATTATTTAGGTGATAAATTATCTTGGGCATCTGGAGTTAAATCTTATAAGCGTCAAATCCAAAAAAATATTTATAAAGGTATTAATTTGTGTTTATTTGTTAGTGATAATAAGTTAAAGTACGAGCTTTATCTAGATAAATCAGCTAATGAAAAATTAATCAAATTGCGGTATCAAGGGCATACTAAGATTAAAATTATTAACGGAAACCTGCATATAAGCACAAGTGTAAATAGTATTGTTGAATATAGCCCTTATGCTTACCAAATTATAGAAGGGACTGAAGTTGAGGTGTCGTGTATTTATAATTTAAAAAGTAATGTACTTTCTTTTGATTTCCCAAATGATTATGATAGAAATTATCCTTTAGTAATTGACCCCATTTTGGAGTTCTCTACATATTCCGGTTCTACAACAGATAATTTTGGATATACAGCTACATATGATAATTTCGGTTTCTTATATAGTGGAAGCACTTCTTTTGGAGCAGGTTACCCTACCACTTTAGGTGCTTACCAGCTTAACTATGCCAATGCTATTGGAGGTACTGATGTAGTAATAACTAAGTATGATACAAGTGGAACCACCAGAATTTATTCTACTTATTTAGGCGGAAACAAAGATGAGTTGCCCCATAGTATGATTGTGAATAGTGCTGATGAATTATTTATTTTTGGTACAACTGGCTCTTCTGATTTCCCAACTACAATCTCATCATATCAGCCAAATTTTAATGGCGGTCCAGGCTTTTCTCCTTCAGGAATAGGTGTGAGTTTTCCAGATGGATCTGATATTTTTGTATCAAGATTAAACACTAATGGAGGGAATTTATTAGCATCTACTTTTTTGGGAGGATCAGATAATGATGGATTAAATACGGCTGCAAAGTTAAAGTTTAATTATGCTGATGAGGTTCGCGGCGAAATTGATATTGATCAGAATAATAACATCTACATTGCTACCTGTACACAGTCTACTGATTTTCCAATTATTGGTGGTTTCCAGAATATAAATAAGGGTGGTCAAGAAGGGTGTATTATTAAGATGGATAATCAACTTTCTTCGGTAATTTGGAGCTCCTATTTAGGGGGTGATATTGATGATGCGATTTATTCTTTAGCATTAGATAAAGATGACAATATTTATGTTACGGGAGGAACGGCATCTGCTAGTTTTCCAACAACATCTAATGCTCATCAAACATTCCATCAGGACACATTAAAGGCAGATGCCTTTATAAGTTTAATTAGTTCAAGTGGAAATCAGATTCTTTATTCTTCTTTGTATGGTTCTAACGAATATGACCAATCTTATTTTGTAGAAATTGGTAGTACAGATGCAGTTTATTTATTTGGTCAAACAAAAGCTAGTGCTTTAACCTTAGTGCAGAATGCAACTTATTTTGATACTGGTGCCGGTCAATTTATTGCAGTATTTAATAAGGATTTATCAAGTGTTCTAAGAGCCACAGTTGTAGGTACAGGTAAAGGTAGCCCAGATATTTCTCCAACCGCTTTTTTGGTTGATGTTTGTGATAAGATTTATCTTTCAGGATGGGGGTCAAATTTAGGAGGGCCATTGTCAACACTTAACTTACCGGTAAGTCCTACTGCTTTTCAAGCGACTACTGACGGAAATGATTTTTATTTAATGGTAGTTGATGATGATTTAACTAGCATGGTTTATGCTACCTATTTCGGAGGAAGTCAAAGCGCTGAACATGTAGATGGTGGAACAAGCCGATTTGATAAAAAAGGAATTATTTATCAATCCGTTTGCGCAGGATGTGGAGGGAATTCTGATTTTCCAATTGAACCAAATCCTGGAGCCGTTTCTGCAACTAATAATAGCAGTAATTGCAATAATGGAGTCTTTAAATTCAACTTTGATTTTCCTATGGTAATAGCTGACTTTAATGCTTCTTGGGTTGGTTGCGATACGAATATCAATTTCCAGAATTTAAGCACTTCAAACACCAATATCAATTACCAATGGAATTTTGGTGATGGTATAAATTCTGGTTTGGAAAATCCGATTCATAATTACGCTCAAGCAGGAAATTATAATGTTACCCTAATTGCAACTTCTCCAGGAGCTTGTAATGTATCCGATACGATAACAAAACAGGTGTATATATTAGCGAATTCTTCTGATACGATTACAAGTGTTGTAAAATGCAAAAACGATCTAATTCAAATTGGCTTACTTCCTGTTAACGACCCAACAATATCTTATTTTTGGTTTCCTACAACTGACTTAAGTAGCGCAAATGTTTCTAATCCTTTTTGCAGCTCATCAACTAATACAACTTATCAATTGCTTGTATCCAATGGAAGCTGCGTGGACACATTAACACAAAATATAATCATACCTAATTTTTTATTAGATGCTGGTGAGGATACATCCTACTGTAATTCTCCGATAACATTCCAAGCGAGTTATAGCGGAGCAACTGACATACTTTGGTCCTCAAATGTTAATTTTACTGATACACTAAGCCTCACTGATAATTTGACAGTGGCAAGTATTGCCCAATTTTATGTAAAAGTTACTAATGGCATCTGCGAACAGGTGGACAGTGTTCGGGTGAATGCACAAAGCATTAATTTTAATTTGACAGGAGAAATTGATTTGTGTAATGGTGATAGTATCTTTTTGTTAGTTGAAAACCTTATGCCTAGTGTGGCAATAAATTCTTATTTATGGGAGCCATTAGCAATAACTTATAATGCTGATTCCTCAAGTATTAGTAGCTATACTGATACTTCAATCTGGTATAGTGTTGAGGCTACGAATACAGATGGGTGTATTTTAAAAGATTCCATCTTTATTCAAATTTACGATAATCCTATTATTGACTCTTTATGGCTGGATAGGTATACAGTTTTTAGAGGTGAATCAGTCTATTTAAATGTTAAGACTGATGATAGTTTTATTTGGTATAACTTTACCAGTACCTCTAATACAGTATTTGTTGAGCCTATACAAAGTGAGTGCTATACTGTTCAGGTATTTAATGCCTATAACTGTAGTGTTTCGGATAGTGTTTGTATTGAGGTGCTGGATGTATTTTGCAGTGAATATGGGATTACTGTACCAACCGCATTTAGCCCTAATGAAGATGGAGTAAACGACACTTATTTTATTATAGATAAGTATGGTGTAGTTATTGATTTAAAAATTGAAATATTTAATCGTCTGGGGCAAAAAGTATTTGCAGCAAATGATAAGAGTATAAAGTGGGATGGCACTTACCTTGGTAAAAAACTTAACCCTCAGGTGTTCGATTTTTATTTACAACTTAAATGTGTAGATAAAAAAACTCTCTTCAAAAAGGGAAATATCACGCTTATTAGATGAGAATAATTGCATTAATAATGATATTATCCTTCGCTGAAAATTCTTGTGCTCAGGATATACATTTCTCTCAATTTTTAACTAATAGTTTCGTATTAAACCCTGCAATGGTTGGGGTACAAAAAAACGATTATAAAGCAACCCTTCACCGAAAATCACAATGGGCAAGTGTGAGCGTTCCCTTTACAACTTTTACACTTGCATTTGAAAGAAAAAATATTCTTCCTAGCCACAGTATTGGGTTACAATTTCTGAATGATATTGCTGGAGATTCTCGTTTTAAAACTTCAGGATTAAATTTTACGTATGTAAAAAGTGTCGCAACAAGCACGGAGAATACTTTTCGTCTTGGTGCAGAATTTGGTCTTTTTCAAAGATCGATTGTTGTTGATGATTTAGTATTTAACAATACTGAAAACTTAAGTAATTTTAATTTTACTTTTCCTGATATTTCTCTTGGAATGGCTAATCAATTTTTTTTAAATAAAGATTTATTATTAGAAACTGGGATAGCATTTTTTCATATTAATAAGCCCAATCAATCGTTTACTGATGTTGATGCTACTCGTTTGAACCAAAAAATAAATTTCCATACAGCTCTTAATTATGCCTACACAGATAACTTGAGTATTCAGCCTAAACTAGTTTTTTCTAGTCAGGATACCGACAAAGAATTTTTATTAGGCTGTGATATTAATTATTTATTGGAAGGAGAAAATGACATTCTTTTAAAATCAGGAATTGCCGACCGTCTTAATGACGCTTTTATTCTTTATTTTGGAGCTGAAATTAATTACTTATCTTGTGTTGTTAGTTACGATGTAAATACTTCAAGTTTGACGAATGCTAGTAATAATAAAGGAGGCTTTGAATTTGCATTGGTATACCATTGGAAGAGCAAGAAAAAGATAAAAATTGTTGAAAAGGAAATTTGCCCAAGATATTTATAATGAAATTTGCAAAAAAAATAATTGTGCAATGATAAGAATAAGTATTATCCTACTATTGTCCCCAATACTTAGCTTTTCTCAAGGGATTACTATTAGCCATTTGAAAGGCAATATCAACACTTATGGTTCCGAACTTAATTTTGTTCAAATTGATGAGAATAGAGCTTATTATACTTCTTCAACTTTGCAAAAAGATATATATCAGTCCACTATTTTCTCCAGCAACCTTAAAGATGGAAAGTGGCAAAAAGGAAAGTATATTAATTTAGGAAATTCGTATTCAACCGCCAATAGTCATTTTCCGAAAAATGAGTTGGTTTTTTATTTTAGTGTATGTGATGAAAAAGGGAATTGTAAAATTGCACTTAGAAATTATAAAAAGCAAATAACACAAGAGTTAAACAGCAATATAAATTTAGCAAACTCAACAAATACTCAACCTCATATTGCGATTCATAATGAGAAAAAAGTGATGTACTTTGTTTCTAACAGGAAAGGTGGGTTTGGTGGAATGGACATATGGTTAAGTATAATTAATAAAGACGGCAATTATGGCATCCCTATCAATGCTGGTAATAAAATTAATTCAGAATTTGATGAGATAACCCCTTTTTTTAATTCATTTGAGGAAGTTTTATATTTTTCGTCTAACAGAAAAAATGGTGTAGGAGAATTTGATATTTATACTGCGAATGGTAAATTAAATTTATGGGATAAACCTGTTAATGAAATTCAAATGAATACTAAACAGGACGAAATGTACCTTTCTTTTTATACGCAAACCAAGGGCTATTTTTCTTCTAATCGTACAGAGGCAATTTATGAATCAAACGAGTTCTGTTGCAATGATATTTTTTCTTTTGAGATAGAAAAACCGGTTATTGAAGAGCCAGATAATATTGTGCATATTGCCAAATTTTTACCTTTAAAATTATATTTCCATAATGATGAGCCTGATTGTTGTACTATGAGTGTTAAAACTGATAAAACCTATAAGGATGCTTATATTTCCTATTTTAAAATGGAAGAAACATATAATTTGTACTCTCCTAACTCTAAGGTATTTTTTGAAGATTCTTTAAAAGGAAATTTCAATAAGCTAAAGGATATTTTCTCTTATATTTTAGCTGATTTGAAATTAGGTAAAAAAGTACAGTTACTTGTTAAGGGTTTTTCTAGTCCATTGCATAAAAAGGAGTACAATATCAATTTATCAAAAAGAAGAATTCAGAGTTTTTTAAATTATTTAAGTGTGTATGAAAATATGTCATTTTCACCTTTTTTCCAATCAGGATTTTTACAAATTATTCAATTGCCTTATGGAGAAAGTCAACCCATCAAAAAGGTAAGCGACAGCCCAAATGACAGATTAAACTCAATATATAGTCTTGATGCAATTTTAGAGCGTAGGATTGAAATTATTGATGTGAAATTAATATACGATTAGCGTTATTAGCTCTACACCTAACCCTACTAAAAAGCCTGAGTAAACTTGCGCATAATTATGTGCTTTTTGTTTTATTCTAGCTACCCCAAGCAATCCCGAGAGTAAAATAAAAAACATTATTATATGAAGAAAATCACCATGATTTATTTGTAGTGCTATAAAGACACCTACCACCCCACCTATACCCAATAAGTGCAAGCTTATTTTCCAAAATTTTGAGATAGTAGCAGCAATTAAGATTATAATTATTGCCCCTAATAATTCAGCCTTTAATATCGGCGTGTAAAACAGTAAGTTCTCAAGTAAATAATAGCCAAATGACATACAGATAACTGTTTTAAACAATGGTAATGGGCGCTCCTTGTGGTTACTCATTTCAAGTGAGCTGACTTTACCCTTCTGTATGAGCCAAAAAATAATTATTAAAGGCAAAACTAGGGTGCTAAAAATAAGGATACTATAGATTAGGACCAGGTTTTGGTTAAGGGTAATGGTAAGTGAAGGTATGGTAAGTAAAGTTAAGTATAGAGCTAATAATGGCATGAATATTGGGTGCAAAATGATTGAAATAAATTGTGCCAGTTTCATTATATTTCTCTTCTTAATTTTGCAATTTGTATGTTTAAGTTTTCTCGGTATTTTGCTACTGTTCTTCTTGCAATATGATAATCATCTTTCCCAAGCAGCTGAGCTAATTTCTCATCTGTAAGAGGGTTTATCTTATCTTCTGATACTATTATTTCTTGTAATCTTTTTTTTATTTCTTTGGTTGAAATTATTTCTCCATTATCTTTTCTATACGCTTCCGAAAAAAGTTCTTTCAGTTTAAAAGTTCCAAAATTAGTTGCTATATATTTAGAGTTACTTACTCTTGAAATAGTTGAAATATCCATATTTACGATTTGGGCAATATCGGCTAATTTCATAGGTTTCAAATCCTTCTCGTTTCCAGAAATAAAGTAAGATTCTTGTATTCCTAAAATAGCAGTAACAACATTTTTTAAGGTGTCATTTCTCTTTGCAATCGCATCTTTAAACCAATTTGCTTTGTCTAGTTTATCAACCAAGAATTTTTTGGTTGCTTCATCACTTGTTTCCTTAAGCATGTTTTGGTAGTACGTGCTTACCTTTATTGGTTTTACATTACTATTATTTAGTTTCAGCTCAAGTTTACCATCATTAAAAACAACGCTAAAATCTGGATAAACATATGTGATTCCTTCAGTGTTTTTTGAAAAACCGTTACCCGGCATTGGATTAAGTGATTCTATAGTTAAGTAAGCTTTTTTGAGGCTATTTAAATTAATTTTAAGTTGTTTAGCTAAATATTCAAAATTTTTGTTGCTAAAAGGAATGTAATAATTACTGATAATTTCTTTTTCTAATTCTTTTTCTGGGTGTATGTTTTTAATTTGTATGAGTAGACATTCTTGCAAATTTCTTGCTCCTACTCCAAATGGTTCAAGCTGTTGAACTATTTCAAGTGCATTTCTAACTTGCTGCTCATTGACGTCAAGACTATTACTGATGAGTAGGTCACTTGTTATTGAATGTAAATCTCTGTTTAAGAACCCATTGTCATCTAAACTGTTAATAAGATAGTTCACAAGAAATAACTGTTTCTCATCAATGTCAACTGCAATTAATTGCTGACTAAGGTAATCACTTAAGCTTTCTGATTTATCTTCTATCTGAAATTGAATATCATCTTTATTATGCTGTTGGATGCTTCTTTCCGAAAGATTTATTTCCTTCTGTTCTTCTTCTTCTTCTTCAAGGGTAGGATTTTCTTCTAACTCTTCTTCAATCCTTTTTTCTAATGCGACAATAGGTATTTGCAAAAGTCCTAAAAATTGTATCTGTTGAGGGCTTAGGTTCTGATACTGCTTTTGCTGTAACCTTTGTTTATTCATTTATTAGAATTCAGCATTTTGTGGTGTTCTAGGGAAGGGAATTACATCTCTGATATTTTTCATTCCTGTAACAAACATGATTAATCGTTCGAATCCTAATCCAAAACCACTATGTGTGCAGGTACCGAACTTTCTAGTTTCTAGGTACCACCACAATTCCTTTTGGCATACATTCATTTCTTCCATTCTAGCTTGTAGTTTATCTAGTCGTTCTTCTCTTTGTGATCCTCCAATAATTTCTCCAATTGATGGGAATAGAATATCCATTGCCCTAACAGTTTCATTATCCTCATTCATACGCATATAAAAAGCTTTAATTCCTTTAGGATAGTCTGTAATGATAACAGGTTTTTTGTATTTCTTTTCTACTAAATAGCGCTCGT
>Ga0308001_10001201_pt1 | contig 11764 bp, 12 predicted proteins | sample Neamet5_FD_203167 | JGI IMG/M metagenome (GOLD analysis project Ga0308001, IMG submission 203167) | Marine microbial communities from water near the shore, Antarctic Ocean - #5 | ecosystem: Environmental > Aquatic > Marine > Unclassified | place: Southern Ocean | collected 2014-06-04
ACAAATTTTAAGATTAGCCCAAAAATATAATATCAAAATTCTTTTTAAAATTAAACAAAAAACAATAATTCAGTATTTTTATTTTTATTTTAAAATAATTAGAAATTTGTATGTAAATACCCTTATAATTGGGAATACAGAAGATAATATTATGAAAGCAGCTATAAAAATTTTAGTTTTCAAAAATTTATATTTTGTTGACGATGGAAATATTTTAGAGTGCTTAAATAATAAACCAAACCACTTAAATAAATACCTGCCCGTTACATATTTTACAACTTTCTCTTTAAAAAGTAATAATTATTATAAACTTATTGAAAATAATTATACTTTTTTAAAATCAAAAAACAATAAAGTCAGAAAAGATGATAAAGTATTTTTTATTGGACAACCAATGGTAGAATCTGGACTTTTGGAACAAGAAGCTTATATTGAATTTATAAGTAAATTAAGTAAATATTTTAATGATAACTTAATATATATATTACATCCAAGGGAACTTAATTCAAAATTTTCTGACTCAAAATCAATTAAAACAATGAGGCTAAAACAGGGAGTAGAAACTTACTTTATGGATAGAGATGTGTTACCTAATAAAATATTAAGCTTTTATTCAACAGCATTAATTTCATTATCAAAAATCATCAAATCAAAAAAATTAGAAATAAATTATATTGATTTAAGAAAACACTTCAAAACATCAATAAAGGATTCTTCAATATATGGAATACCATACAAGTATTTGAAAGTGAATCATAGAGAGTTTTCAATAAAAATTAGATAAAATAAATGAAGACAAAACAAGAAAAAATTAATAATATTTAAAGAATGATCAAAAAAGCTTTAATTACGGGTGTTACAGGGCAAGACGGAGCCTATTTATCTGAATTTCTTTTAGATAAAGGATATCAAGTTCATGGATTAAAAAGAAGATCTTCATTATTAAATACTGACAGAATAGATCACATATATCAAGATCCTCATGTTGAAAATCAAAAGTTCATTCTTCATTATGGAGACATGACAGATAGCACAAATATTATTAGATTAATTCAAGAAATTCAACCAGATGAAATATATAATTTAGCGGCAATGAGTCATGTTGGAGTCTCTTTTGAGTTACCAGAATATACAGCTAATGTTGATGGACTTGGAACATTAAGAGTTTTGGAAGCAGTGAGATTATTGAAACTGGAAAGTAAAATCAAGATATATCAAGCTTCAACTTCAGAATTGTATGGAAAAGTTAAAACTACTCCTCAGAATGAAAAAACTGAATTTTACCCAAGGAGTCCATACGGTGTTGCTAAAATGTATGCTTATTGGATAACGGTAAATTACAGGGAAGCATACGGTATTTTTGCTTGTAATGGTATTTTATTCAATCACGAATCCCCTATTCGAGGTGAAACATTTGTTACAAGAAAAATAACTCTGGGTGTCTCCAAAATTATTCATGGCTTTCAAGATAAAATTTATCTAGGAAATCTTGATGCTAAAAGAGATTGGGGCCATGCAAAAGATTATGTTCAAATGATGTGGATGATACTTCAGACTGACAAAGCCGAAGACTGGGTAATTGCCACTGGAAAAACTACTTCAGTCAGAGAATTCGTTAGCATGAGTTTTAATTGTCTTGGAATTACTATTGAGTTTAGAGGAAAAGGAATAAATGAAAAGGGATTTATTAAAGCATGTTCCAACCCAGACTATCAATTACCTATTGGAAAAGATGTAATTGGCGTAGATCAAAATTATTTTAGACCCACTGAGGTTGATCTTTTAGTTGGAGATTCAACCAAAGCATATAAAAAACTTGGATGGAAACCTAAATATGATTTAGCAAGTCTAGTAAAAGAAATGATGGATTCTGATATGAAACTGGTCAAAAAAAGCAGCATATAAAAGATAAAGAAAATATCCATTGAAAATTCTAAATGATTAATAAAAACTCAAAAATATATATTGCAGGTCATAAAGGTATGGTAGGAGATGCATGTTGGAAACTCTTTCAGAAGAAAGGGTTTAATAATTTGGTTGGAATTAATTCTAAGGATTTAGATTTAAGAAATCAATCAGAAACATTTGATTTTTTCAAAAAAGAATCTCCATCTGTTGTTATTGATGCAGCTGCTCGAGTTGGAGGAATATTGGCGAATAATTCTTTTCCCTATGAATTTTTAATTGATAACATGCAAATACAAAATAATCTTATTGAAGCATCATATAAAACAAACGTAAGAAAGTTTATTTTTTTAGGAAGTTCATGTATTTATCCAAAAGATTCGCCACAACCTATAAAGGAAGAATATTTATTGACATCAGCACTTGAAGAAACCAATCAATGGTATGCTATCGCAAAAATATCTGGAGTTAAATTATGTGAATCAATATTCAGAAAAAAGCGTCAATTTATAAGCTTAATGCCAACTAATCTATATGGCCCAAATGATAATTTTGATCTTAAAACATCACATGTAATTCCTGCTTTAATTAAAAAATTTGACAAAGCTTCTTCCATTAATTCCGATGTCGAATTGTGGGGAGATGGAACTCCATTAAGAGAGTTTTTACATGTAGATGATCTTTGTGAAGCAATTTTTTTTTCAGTTATTAATGAAATGAATGAACACATATATAATATTGGATCAGGGGAAGAGTTTTCGATTAAAGAAATAGCCTCAAAAATAGCTCAAACTGTAAACTTTAGAGGGAAAATCAATTGGAATAATAAATTTCCTAATGGAACTAAAAGAAAACTTCTTGATTCTTCAAAAATAGAAGAAAAAGGCTGGAGAAGTAAAATTAAATTTGAAGAAGGTATAGTTCGAGTTTATGAATGGTATAAGAAAAACAAAAAAAATGCTTAGAATAGGAGTAATTGGTTGTGGAAGAATTTTTAAAAAACACTTTGAATCAATTAATCAAAGTAAACTATATGAGTTAATTGCTATATGCGACAATAATCAAAAGATACTTAATAAGACTCTTATTGATTTAAATCTTAATAGGTATTCTGATTATAATATGATGGTATTTAATGAAAGATTGGATGTTGTTTCAATTTTAACTGATTCAGGAAGTCATGAAGCTATAATTAATAATTTGGCTGGAAAAGTAAATAATATTATCGTAGAAAAACCCTTTACTCTTTCCAGCTCTGGTGCTGCAAACGTTGTTGAAAAATGTAGACAAAAAAAAACTAGAGTTTTTGTTGTTCATCAAAACAGACTTAATGATACAGTGAAAAAACTTTTTGAATTAAAAAATAAAAAAGTATTTGGAAAAATATTTTTATGTTCAGTTAACTTGTATTGGAGTAGATCTGATGGGTACTATCTTTCAGATTCTTGGAGAGGTAAATGGAAATCAGATGGAGGAGCAATTGCCAATCAAGGAATTCACTATATAGATATAATACATAAACTACTAGGAGATCCACATACAATTTCAGCAGAAGGACATACAGCTTTAAATAATATTGAGACAGAAGATACTGCAGCAATAAATTTCAAATATAAGAATGGGTGTATAGTAAACTTTCAAATCACAACTGCAATTAGACCAAAAAACATTGAAGGATCAATTTCTGTTTTCTCTGAAAATGGTAGTTTTCAAATTGGAGGTGAGGCCCTAAACTTAATAAAAAACAACACCATAAAAAATAATAATGAAAAATCAGATTTAAGTTATGAAATTGATGATGTTTATGGAAGAGGTCATATTTTATTTTATGAAAAAATATATAAATCTGTAGTTAATAAAATTAAATCTGAATTTGAAGGAGAGAATTTTATAAAACAAATAAGACTTTTAAATGCAATTTATTCATCCATAGAGAAGTCTGAAAAAATTTACTTTGATCCAAATAAGAATTATAAATCTAAATTAGGAGTTTATGAAAGTTAAATTTAGTGACTTAACCTTTTTTAACAATATTGTAAAAAAAGAGATAGAGATCAAATTAGCAGAATTAATTTCTGATTCAAAATTTATTGGAGGAGATGAAAAAATTAAGTTTGAAAAGGAATTTGCTAAATATATTAATGTAGAAAATTGTATTGGAGTAGGAAATTGTACGGATGGCCTTGAAATAGCGATTGAATCTCTGGGTCTTAAACCTAAAAGTGAAATTATTGTTCCTGCCAACACATTCATAGCAACTTCGGAAGCAGTAACAAGATCTGGTCATAAATTAGTTTTTGCCGATTGTAATCCAAAAAACTACACTATTAGTGTTGAAAGTATTAAAAAAAATTTAACAAAAAACACAAAGGCTGTTATAGTAGTACATTTATATGGACAGACCGCAGATATGGATAGTATTTTCAAAGTACTCCAAAATCGTAATATAAAAGTTATTGAGGATTGTGCGCAAGCTCATGGAGCCTTATATAAAGGAAAAAAAGCTGGAAGTATTGGAGATATTGGTGTTTTTAGTTTTTATCCAGGTAAAAATTTAGGGGCTTTTGGAGATGCAGGCTGTATAGTCACAAATAATGAACTTTTGGCAGAAAAATCCAGAATGATTTCTAATCATGGTAGATTAGATAAATACAATCATAAATTTGAAGGAAGAAATTCAAGATTAGATACAATTCAAGCTGCTATTCTCTCAATTAAATTAAAACAACTTGACGGAATAAATAATATAAGAATTAAAAATGCTAATTATTATTTTAAATCTTTAAAAGGTATAGAGAGTATAACTTTGCCTAAAAAAGAAAACTGGAGTGTTTCAGTTTATCATCAATTTGTAATTAGAGTTAAGAATAGAAAATCACTAATCAAATTTTTAAATGATAAAGGAATTGAAACTGGCATTCACTATCCAATTGCTTTGCCGAATCTAAAGGCATATAATCATTTAAATGAGGATTATTCATCATATTTTGCCACTCAAAACGATTCAAATATCTTAAGTTTACCTATATCAGAACACCTTAAGTATGAGGAAATAAAATATGTAATTGATAACCTCAAAATCTTTTATAATGATTAATAAAAAAATTTTCATTCATATTAATCTTCCCAGAGACATTTTAAGAAAATCTTCATATGAGGAAAACTTTTTAAAAGGAGTTTTGAAATATTCTTCTCATATTAATGGTCTCATAGACGGTTTTGAAAAAAACAACATAACTCCTATATTCTCATTTAGAATGCACTATTTTTTTGATTGGAAATGCTTACACAAATCCAAGTACTATAAATATTTTTTTGTTCCCTACAATTTTTTATTTGGTTGTATTGATAATTGGTTTCTATATAAGATGATTTACAATAAAATTCTAAATGAAAAAATTAATTATTATTTTACAGAATTAAATCCAACCATAACAAAAAATTTTTTAAAAAAATTAGAAAAACTAAAAGTATTTTCTGTTGAGTGGTTTGGATTATTTCCGAATCAACTAAGATTCAATACAAGACCAAATAAAACATTACAATATTTTGACCTAATAGCATCTGGAGAAAATTATTTACCTTATTTTAAAGAAAAGCCAAAAAAATTTCTTTTAATTCCTCAAGCAATTTCAACTAATAAAATTTATAATATTAAAAAGGGTGAAAATGAAAAGCAAATTGATATACTTTTTATTGGTTCGGTAGCTAAAATTCATTCTAATAGATGGATGTATTTAGAGTTTTTATATAAAAATTTTAAAAATTTAGAATTTTATGGATTTGGAATTGATCAAGTTCCAGGATCATATAATTTTAAGTCTATATTTAAAGAAGGTCTTTGGGGTGATGAATATTTTAAAAAAATGAAAAATGCAAAAATTGTAATTAATTTGTTTCAGGATGATTATGAAAACTTATCTGATGGAATTAACATTAGAGCTTTTGAAATACCAGCATGTGGAAGCTTACAACTTTGTAAAAGATTACCTTTTATAAATAAATACTTTAAAGAGGATCAGGATATAGTATTGTTTTCTGATGTAAATGAATTAAAAGAGAAAATTGATTTTTATCTTGAAAATAAAACTAAACGAAACTTTATAATTTCAAATGGATTTAAGTCGGTTAAAAAATATGATTATAAAAATCAATTGAAATCAATTATTCAATCTGTTTCTAATTATGGCTAAATTTTTAAAATTTAAAACTCACATTGATGATAGAGGTAGTTTAACTGTAATAGAAAAACAAATTCCTTTTGATATTAAAAGAGTTTTCTACATATATGACGTAGATGATTCAAAAAGGGGGTTACACAAACATAAGTTAACTAGACAGTTAGCAGTATGTATTAAAGGTAGTTGTGATATAGTAATTGAGAATATTAAAAAGAAAATATACAGACTAGACTCACCTGAGATAGGACTTGTCATTGAGCCTGAAGATTTTCATTGGATGGAAAATTTTTCAAAAGACTCTATACTATTAATATTAGCGTCTGAGTTTTATGACGAGAAAGATTACTTATATGAAAATTAAACACCATAGTATTTTCAATAATTTAAATTCTGATCAGATCAATTGGAATAAAATAAGAAATGATCCACATGAAAAACAATATTTTATTCCAAAAGAAAAGTCTAAATATATTGAACAAGCATCTTCTCAGAAATCTTATAAAGAAATAATTAGTGAAATTTTAATAATTCTTCTCAAATTTAAGTCCAAAACTATTTTTTCTTTCGGATCTGGAAGGGCATACTTAGAATATGGACTCAAATTGAAAAATATTTCAATAGAAATTAGTGACTCTGATGATTCGATGGATAGAATAAAAGCATTCAATATTTTTGACAAAGTATATAAGTTATCTTTTGATGAAGTTTTACCTAAAGTTCAAAATTTTAAGGGACTCATTTTAATGTCAAGAATTGACACTGAATTAAGTGACGATGAACTAATTGAAATGTTTAATTCCATGGCAAAAAATAAAATTAAATATATTTTTTTTATTCCTGCTCAACTTCTAACTTTTAAGTCATTAATTATTGAAATTTATATAAGAATTAAATCTATTTTATTTAAAAAAAAATTAGTTTTTTGTGGATATTCTAGATCAAAAAATTTATTTTCAAGTTTGTGGGGAAAGTATTATAAAGCATCTCAAACAAAAAACAGTAAATCCTTTTTATTAGAGTTAAAATGAAAATACATTTTATAAATTTTGATCAACAAAATAAATTTATTCGTGAGGAAATACTTGAATCAGTAAAAAAATTATTTGATTCCAAATATTATGTGTTAGGGTCAAATGTCTTAGACTTTGAAACTAATTATTCTGAAATAAATAAAAGTAAATATTCAATTGGTGTTGGCAGTGGTTTAGATGCTTTGATTATTTCACTAAAAGCTCTAAGAATAGGAAAAGGAGATGAAGTAATTGTTGCTTCAAATGCTTATATAGCTTCTTGGCTTTCTATTTCAAATGTGGGCGCTAAAATCATCCCTGTAGAACCAGATCCTGAAACATTTAATATAGATGCTAATAAAATTGAAGAAAAAATAACATCTAAAACTAAGGCAATTATGCCAGTTCATTTATTTGGTCAACCATGTGAGATGGATAAGATAATGAATATTGCAAAAAAACATAAATTATATGTTGTTGAAGATAATGCTCAAGCTCATTTAGCAAAATATAATTCAAAAATTACAGGAACTTTTGGAAAAATTAATGGAACTAGTTTCTATCCAACAAAAAACCTAGGTGCTATTGGGGAGGCCGGATGTGTTACTACTGATGATAAAGATTTAAATGATTTTGTTAGATCATATAGAAATTATGGATCAAGTAAAAAGTATGTAAATGACATAATAGGTTCTAACTCTAGATTGGATGAAATTCAGGCTGCGATATTAAATGTTAAATTGAATTTTATAAAAGAATGGAATATTAACAGAAAAAGCATAGCCTCGAAATACGATAAACTTTTGTCAAAATGCAATTTTGTAAAAACTCCAAAGAGATTAGATAAATGTGATCATGTTTATCATTTATATGTAATTCAGACTGACAAAAGAGATGAACTTCAAAAATATTTAACACAAAATGGAATAGGAACTTCAATACATTATCCAATCCCTCCCCATCTTCAGAAAGCTTATTCAGAGCTTGGATATAAACTAGGAGATTTTCCTATTGCTGAAAAATTAGCTAAAACTTCTTTAAGCTTACCAATGTATCCTGGGTTAATCGATTCTGAAATTCAATATATATGTAATACGGTAATTAAATTTTTAAAAAATTGAATTTTTGTACACATTTTGATAGCAACTATTTGCCTCATGCTATATCATTAGCCAAGTCTTTGAATATCCACTTAAAAAATTTTAGATTATTTATGATGTGTATGGATGATGAATCTTTCTCATATCTGAGCTCAAACCCTATAAAAAATACTGTTCCAATTCATTTCTCTAAAATGGAAGGTTTTTTCCCAGAACTTATTGTTGCTAAGCAAAATAGAAATAGAATTGAGTATTTTTTTACTTGTAGTCCTGCTGTCTGCAATTACGTTATTAAAAATAATTCAAATATTGAATCAATCACCTATTTAGATTCAGATTTATATTTTTTTTCCAGTCCAAAAATAATATTTAATGAAATAGAAAATAAATCTATAGCCATAATTGAACATCGTTTTAATTGGATTATTAAAAGACAAATTAAATATGGAAAGTATAATGTTGGTTGGATTACATTTAAAAATGATATGCAAGGATTAAATTGTGTTAACGATTGGATGTCAGACTGTCTTAATTGGTGTTATCAAAAGGTTGAAAAAAATCGATTTGGAGATCAGAAATATTTAAATAATTGGCCAAATAAATACGATAACCTTTATGTGATTAAGCACAAAGGAGCTAATGTTGCAATTTGGAATATTGGTAATTATAAATTGTTAAAATTTAAAAATCAAGTTTATATTGATAATGAAAAGTTAATTTTTTATCATTTTGCAAATTTTAATCAAATAAGTCATAGGTGTTTCAAAACAAACCTAAGTAGAGTTTTTGTTAGATTAAATGGAATTTTAAAAAATGATATTTATCTACACTACGCAAATGAGATAATAAATAATAATGTTTTAAATAAAACTATAGTAACAAAGACAGATAATCATTTTAACTCTGGACTAAAAAAAATGGTTACATTAATTTATAGGGGTTTGAGAAATATATTATATAGAGATGAGTTCTGTGTTTAATAATATTAAATTCTAAAATGAAAGTATCAATTATTACAATCTCATTCAATTCAGCTCTAACAATAGAGGAGACCCTAAAGTCAGTAAAAAATCAGTCATATAAGGATATAGAACATATTATAATTGACGGAAAATCAAATGATGACACAATCAATATCTGTAATAATTACCCACATTTAGTCAAAATTATCTGCGAGAAAGATAAAGGAGTTTATGATGCATTTAATAAAGGTTTAAAGATTGCAAGTGGAGATGTGATAGGGTTTTTAAACTCAGATGACACTTTTGCTGACAAAGAATCATTAAAAAAAATAGTTGATGGATTTGATAGTGAAACTCATGCAGTTTTTGGAAATTTAAATTTTTACAATAAAAACAATAAAGTTATAAGAAAATGGATTTCAAAACCTTTTAAGAAAGGTGCCTTTGAAAAGGCTTGGATGCCCCCCCATCCGACTTTCTATTGTCGAAAAAATATATATGATAAATATGGATACTACGATGATTCATTTATGATTGCTGGAGATTTTGAATTAATGTTAAGGTTTATTGAATGTCGTAAAATTAAAACTAAATTTTTGGATCAGAATTTAATTAAAATGAAATCAGGAGGAATAAGTAATTCTGGCTTTAAGAGTAAAATAAAAATCTTGAAAGAAGAGTTTAAAGCTTTCAAAATGAATAAAATTAAATTGAATAGATTTAATTACATATTGAATAAAGCAATCAAAATAAGGGAGTTTTTCTGATTATATTATATTTACAAAAATAAAAATCATAATGAAGGGTATAATTTTAGCAGGCGGACAAGGTTCTAGATTATTTCCTGTAACGAGAGGTGTCTCTAAGCAATTATTGCCAGTCTATGATAAGCCTATGGTCTATTACCCTCTATCTGTTCTAATGCAGGCTGAAATTAAAGATATTTTATTAATAAGTACACCACATGACTTGGGGCAATATAAAAGATTACTTGGAGATGGAAGTCAGTGGGGTATAAGACTAAGTTACCTTAAACAGGACCAACCAAATGGATTAGCTGAAGCTTTTATTATAGGAGAATCTTTTATTAAAGACGATTCAGTTTGTCTGGTTCTTGGAGACAATATTTTCCATGGATCTAATCTAGTTAGTCATTTGAAAACAGCAACCCATAAAACCAATACAAACCAAAAGGCTACAATTTTTGGTGTTAGGGTAAAAGACCCTCAAAGGTATGGTGTAATAACTTTTGATAATAAAGGAAATCCAATTGAAATAATTGAAAAACCAAAGGTTCCTAAAAGTGATTATGCTGTGGCAGGATTATATTTTTACCCAAATTCAGTAATTAAGGTTGCTAAAACTATTGAGCCCTCAAAAAGAGGGGAGTTAGAAATAACTTCAGTGAATCACACTTATTTAAACGAAGAGAATCTTCATCTTGAAAAATTAGAAGGAGGATTTACATGGCTTGATACGGGCACTCACGAGTCTTTACTAGAAGCAAGTCAATTTATTCAGACAATTGAAAAAAGACTTGGGATTAAAGTCGGATGTCTAGAAGAAATAGCTTTCCAAAATGAATGGATTTCAAAAGAGTCCATCGTTAAATCTGCCATGCTACTTAAGCACACTGGATATGGAGATTATCTTTTAAAAAAATATTCTAAAGATGAAAATTGAGTCAACAGAATTTAAGGAAGTTATTATATTTAACAACCAGAATTACGATGATTTAAGAGGGTCTTTTAAAGAAAGCTTCCGATTGGATAAGATTGAATTAGCGATTAACAGAAAGATATGTTTTTGTCAAGATAATTTAGCACAATCAAAAAAAGGGGTTATTAGAGGGTTACATTATCAGATGCTACCGCATAGCCAATCAAAATTAGTTTCAGTTATTAAAGGAAAAGTACTTGATGTAATAATTGATATCAGAAAAGGTTCTCCAACTTTTGGAAAGCATATTTCTGTCGAATTGACTGACACTAATCATAAATATATTTTTATTCCCAGAGGATTTGCTCATGGATATATAACCCTTAGTGAGAGTTCAATTTTTCATTATAAGGTTGACAATTATTACGATAAAGCAAGTGAAGGAAGTATAGTTTTTGATGATCCAAAATTAGAAATTGATTGGATTTTACCCCGTTCTGAATGGATAGTGTCTGAAAAAGACAAGAATCATCCATCATTAGAAGATGCTCTTTTATTTGACTATAAGAACGATCCTTATGATTAAAGTATTAGTTACAGGAGGCAATGGTCAATTAGGGAAGTGTTTTAATTATATAAAGTCAGAATATCCTAAAATTAAATTTCATTTTTTAGACAGAAAGGAGTTAGATATAACTGACTATCAATCAATATTGGATTATTTTAAAAAAAACAAAATAAATTTTATTATAAACTGTGCTGCTTATACTTCGGTTGATATGGCAGAAGAAGAACCTCGTAAAGCAAAAGAAATTAATGTTTTAGGCCTAGGGAACTTAATTAAAGTATCAGAATCACATAAAATTAAACTTATTCACCTCTCAACAGACTATGTCTTTAACGGATTAGATTTAAAAGAAATAAAAGAAGATCACATACCGGATCCC
>Ga0308001_10001206_pt1 | contig 11733 bp, 13 predicted proteins | sample Neamet5_FD_203167 | JGI IMG/M metagenome (GOLD analysis project Ga0308001, IMG submission 203167) | Marine microbial communities from water near the shore, Antarctic Ocean - #5 | ecosystem: Environmental > Aquatic > Marine > Unclassified | place: Southern Ocean | collected 2014-06-04
GGGAAGGCCGAGTGGTGCAGCCGGATGCTTTTTTTGCCAATGCTCTGGACCATGCGCGCGATTTATTCGCTGCCGGTGTGCCGATTGTGGGGGTTTGTGCCAGTGGTATTTTGATCCGCGCTGTGGCTCCGTTACTGGCCAATAAAACAACGGAGCCGCCGGTGGTTTCTGTGTCTGATGACGGTGCGATTGTGGTACCATTGTTGGGTGGACACCATGGAGCCAACCGATTGGCCCGTGATATTGCTGTGGCTTTGGGGGGTACGGCTGCGGTGACCACGGCGGGGGATGTGTCTTTGGGCGTGTCTTTGGATGAGCCGCCGCAGGGTTGGGCTTTGGTGAACCGCCTCGATGCTAAAGACGCTATGGCCGCTTTGCTGGCTGGTGGTGGCGCTACGGTTTTGGGTGATGAAAAGGCCACGGCCTCTTGGCTCGCTGATTTGCCTGTCGGCGATGCCGTGCGCCTCACCTGTGCGATCGCGCCGCAAGTGGACTTGGGTTCACACCATCTGCAATTTGTCCCGCAAAAGGTCACTGTTGGTGTGGGATGCGCCCGCAATTGCCCGCCGCTAGAACTGGAGGATCTGGTGCGCGCTGCCCTATCGGATGTGGGTGTTTGTGATGCGGCAGTTCATTCTGTAAATACAATTTCTCTGAAGGCTGATGAGCCCGCGATCCTTGACTTGGCCGCCTCGTTGGGCGCGCCGCTTCGATTGTTTTCTGCCGCTGAATTGGAAGCTGAAACGCCACGCCTGGCTACGCCCTCTGACGTAGTTTTTGCCGAAGTTGGATGTCATGGGGTGTCTGAGGCGGCAGCTTTGGCACAGATCGGCTCAGATGGCACCCTATGGGTGCAAAAACGTAAAACGGCCAATGCCACTGTGGCGCTTGGCCTGTCGCGGGAGCCTATGACCTCACTGCAGGGCACGCCGCGCGGGCGTTTGTCGGTTTTGGGCATTGGCCCTGGACAAGCGGCTTGGCGGACTCCTGAGGTGTCGCGCCTAGTTGCGGATGCGCAAGAGCTGGTAGGATATGGCCTGTATATTGATTTGCTTGGACCTTTGGCTGTTGGCAAAGCCCGAACTGATTTTCCTTTGGGCGGAGAGGAGGCGCGGTGCCGCTACGCGTTGGAACAGGCAGGCCAAGGCAAGAATGTGGCGCTGGTCTGCTCTGGCGATGCAGGCATTTATGCCATGGGAGCGTTGGTGTTTGAACTTTTGGATCGCGCGCCCGATCAAATGGGTGTGAGCGATGCCGCCCGTCGGGTTGAGGTCGTCTGTTCGCCGGGTGTGTCCGCATTTCAAGGAGCCGCGGCCCGCGCTGGTGCACCTCTAGGTCATGATTTTTGCACGATTTCTCTATCTGATCTGCTGACACCGCGCGATGATATTTTGCGGCGCCTCAAGGCGGCCGCCGAGGGAGATTTTGTTATAGCCTTCTATAATCCCGTGTCAAAAACTCGCCGGACATTGCTGGCAGAGGCCCGTGATATTTTGTTGCAACATCGATCTGAAGACACGCCAGTGATGCTGGCCAGCTCATTGGGCCGACCTGAAGAGCATATACGCTATCGCAGGCTTGCTGATTTGCAGGTGGATGAGGTCGATATGCTAACGGTGGTTCTAGTGGGATCATCAAACTCACGTCTGGCGCAATTGGGTGAAGGGCCGCGCATGTTTACGCCGCGTGGCTATGCGCGCAAAATTGATGGGGATTTGGCTTCTGGCACACAAAGGAAAAACACATGACTGTATATTTCGTAGGTGCTGGCCCAGGTGATCCAGAACTTTTGACCCTCAAAGCGGCTCGGATTATTGGGCAGTGTCCGGTTTGCCTTTTTGCGGGCTCTCTAGTGCCTGTTGAGGTTGTGGACTGTGCGCCAGATGGCGCGCTCGTACTCGACACCGCCCCGATGACGCTTGATGAAACACATTCGGAAATTTTAGCCGCACATGCCATGGGCCAAGATGTTGCGCGGGTACATTCGGGTGATCCGTCTCTCTATGGTGCAATCGCCGAGCAAATTCGCCGTTTGCGTGCTGATGGGATTGAGTATGAGATAATCCCAGGGGTTCCAGCTTATACTGCGGTCGCGGCCGCCTTGGGGCAAGAACTTACTATTCCAGAAGTGGCGCAATCTATAATCTTGACGCGTATGTCCATGAAATCTACCTCAATGCCAGTTGGTGAAACACTGGAAAATTTTGCCATCTCAGGCGCGACCCTAGCCATCCACCTGGCGATACGTAATATGCGTGAAATTGAGCGGGTGTTGATCCCGCATTATGGTGCTGATTGCCCAGTTGTGGTGGCCTATCGCGTAAGTTGGCCTGATCAGCTCATCATTCGCGGTAATTTGAGTGATATTCGCAAGAAGGTTAGGAATGCGAAAATTACCCGAACTACTTTAATTTTGGTTGGCCCTGCACTGAAAGAGCAGCAAGATTTTGTCGACTCTGCGCTATACAACCCTGATATGGAGCATGTCCTGCGTAATAGAAAGACGCCAACACTGCAGGGTGCTTAAAGTAAATATTGTTTTTGAATCGTTTGCTTGACCAAGCAGTGAAACCCACGCAAACTGTTGGTCGTGGAGAAACCAAAATGACGACATTTTTGTCAAAAGAAGTGGCTGATGGCTTAGAGGCTGCTCGCAAGCAGGCCCTCCATGAGAAAAGCCGCCTGCGGGTGCAGGCCGGATCGAAAACTTTGACTGTGCTGAAATATTGGGACGGTGGATTTTCTGTTGATCTGGAAGATGCGCCGCAACTGCGTGGATTTGTTGATCTTTACGATGGCAGCATTCACCTGTATCAATGCCTGATCGTGGCCTCTGAAGAAGAGGGCAGCCAGATGTGCTATGAATTTAAACGCAATACCCGCGCCGTTGAAAGCGCGCCTTTAGATTTTGAGCGCGCCAAAAACGCACCTGTTGCTTTGATTGGGCGCACCTAGGACCCTCTATCTATTGTAGGTCTGCGAAAGCGGACAGCATATTAGCCACAGCACGCTCAACATTTGCGCGGGTTGTGCCAATGTTAAAGCGCAGGAATTTTTCTCCACCAGTTCCAAATGTTGGCCCATAATTGGCCGCAATTTTGGCCTGCTTTTGCACACGGGTGATGACCTCATCTAGGGTCATTCCTGTGCCTGAGAAGTCAACCCAAGCTAGGTAGGTGGAGTCTAGGCTCATCGATTTCACGCCAGGGATCACATTGATGCCTGCATCAAATATCTGGCGATTGCCATCCAAATAACGTATCAATTCGTCAACCCATTCTGCGCCTTGAGGTGAATAGGCGGCGGTGACCATATGCAGGCCAAAAGAATTGGGCGACAGGCCAAGCCCTTGCATCCTTTTGGAAAAACGTGCCCGCAAGTCCAGATCCTCAATGATGACATTGCCGGAATGACAGCCAGCAATATTGAAGGTTTTGGTGCTGGCCGTCATCATGATCAATCTGTTTGTGATGCCCTCGATCAGTGCCATGGGCGTATGCTTGGCCCCAAAAGTCAGATCATGGTGGATCTCATCACTGACCAAAATCAGGTCATGGCGCTTGGTAAATGCGGCAACTTGCTCCAATTCTGCGCGGCTCCAAACCCGTCCGCCGGGATTGTGTGGCGAGCAGAGGACCACCATCCGGGCATGGTTGGGCAGGACGGCATCATAGGCGTCGAAATCCATTTCATAGCGGCCAGCGTTGAGGGCCAAGGGCAGTTCAATCACCTCACGGTTATTGGCGCGGATCACTTTGGCAAAGGCGTGGTAGACTGGCGTGAACAAAACCACACCGTCGCCGGGGGCCGTAAACGTATCCACGCACATGGCTGTTCCATGGACCAAGCCGTGGGTGGTGAATATGCCAGCGCGAGGCACATCCCAGCCATGACGGTTTTTCATCCACCACTGAATGGCATCCAAATAAGGTCCATCACCACCATAATAGCCGTAGATCCCGTGCTCGGTCACTTCAGTCAATTTGTCTTGCACGACCTGTGGTGGGCGAAAATCCATATCGGCCACCCACATCGAAATCCCATCATCGGGGGAGACGCCGTAGAGCGGTTCCATCATATCCCATTTGCTTGAATGTGTGTTGCGGCGATCGATATGCTCATCAAAGTTCATAATGTTTCCCAAATACAATTTTATTAAGAGTATCTGGGCTGGGTCGAGGATCAAGAGAGAAGTGGCTCTGTTTGAGGTGGATACAGGCAATAGTAGTGAGATTTGACCTTAGGGTCGCTCAAGTGAGGGCTTAGTTGGAAAAGAAACCAAGAAACTTGCCTTGAGGAATTGCGCTGTGGCGCGGGTTTGAATATCAGTTACCATATGACACTGCGCCCCATATTGATCCACCCTGACCCACGCTTGAAGAAAGTAGCGGCCCCTGTAATTAAGGTTACGACTGAACTCTTGCGGTTGGCTGATGATATGCTGGAAACTATGTATGATGCTCCCGGCATCGGTCTGGCAGCGCCCCAGATTGGGGTGATGAACCGCATGTTTGTGATGGATTGCGTAAAAGATGAGGGAGAGGTTCCTTGCCCAATGGTGATTATTAACCCTGAGATACTGTGGCTTTCAGAGAATTTGAGTACACATGAAGAGGGTTGCCTGTCGATTCCACAACAATATGCCGATGTGGAGCGGCCTGCTGCAGTGGAAATGCAATGGCTTGGCCTTAATGGCCAGATCCACAAGCAGCGCTTTGATGGGCTCTGGGCCACCTGTGCGCAGCATGAGCTGGATCATTTGGATGGCAAGCTATTCATTGATCACCTAAAGCCGATGCGCCGCCAGATGATCACCCGAAAAATGCAAAAACTGAAGCGCGAGCAGGCCCGGCCATGACCCGTCATATTGTTCCTTGGCCAAATCCGTGTTTGAGGGCTAAAGCTAAAACTATATCTGAAATTACGCCAGAGATTTTCAAGATTTGGCAAGATATGATTGCAGTTATGGAGGCGATGCCCGGTGTTGGTTTGGCGGCCCCGCAACTGGGCATTGGCCTGCGTCTGGCGGTGGTGAATGCCTCCTCGGCACGCGGCCAGGTTCTGCGCATGGCCAATCCTGAAATTCTTCATGCGTCGGTCAAATTTGAGATGGGAGAGGAAGCTAGTCCCAATCTACCTAATGTTTCAGCCCAAATTAAACGTTCACGTGCCGTGAATGTTCGCTACATGGATGAGACTGGCGCCATGCAGGAAAAGGATCTGGTCGGGCTTTGGGCGCGCTCGCTGCAGCATCAAGTGGACCATCTGAATGGACGGATGTATTTTGATAATCTGTCGAAACTCAAGCGTGATATGATGATTAAAAAGGCCCGCAAGATATGCGCGTAGTGTTCATGGGTACGCCGAAGTTTTCTGTCACCGCCCTTGAGGCTTTGGCCGCTGCAGGTCATGAGATTGTGGCAGTTTATAGCCAGCCCCCCGGCAAGTCAGGCCGGGGCCAAAAACTGCGGCCATCGCCCGTGCATCAGTTGGCTCAAACGCTTGGCTGGCCTATCTTCACGCCGGCAAACTTTCGCGATCCCGCAGATGTGGCGGCTTTCGCAGGCCATGACGCCGATATCGCCGTTGTGGTGGCCTATGGCTTGATTTTACCGCAAGCGCTTTTGGATCTGCCCAAACAGGGTTGTTTGAATATTCACGCCAGCCTATTGCCGCGCTGGCGTGGGGCTGCACCTATTCACCGGGCGATCATGGCCGGAGACCAGAAGACTGGTGTGTGTATTATGCAGATGGATGCCGGGCTGGACACTGGCTGGGTGCGTATTAGGCGCAGCTTGGACATTGGTATCACTGAAACCACGGCCCAATTGCACGACCGATTGGCCGTGCTGGGCGCCGAGGCCGTGGTGGATGTTTTGGCTGATCTGCTGGGTCATGCGGCAGTTACGCAAAGCCAGGACGGCATATGCTACGCCGCTAAGATCGACAAATCAGAAGCCCGAATTGACTGGGCTGGCCCCGCCGTGGATATTGACCGTCAAATCCGTGGCCTGTCGCCCTTCCCGGGCGCTTGGTGCATGATGGACGATCAGCGGCTAAAGATTCTCGCCTCCTGCCTATCGGACGGCGTAGGCGTACCGGGGCAGGTGTTGCAAGCCAGTGAAATAGCCTGTGGTGATGGCTCCGTTATTCTAACAACTCTGCAACCGGCCGGAAAAATAGCCCAAACCGCTGAGGTATTTTTTCAGGGCCACAGCCTGCCTGAGCGGTTGGCGTAGATTGCCTCTAGCCTGAGTAACCGGCCTCCTGATCATGCCCAACGGATCAGGCCAATGATGGCGGAAGCGGCGTAGAAGACTTGGAGCAGCAAAAACGCCCAGCGGTGGTCGATGGCTGCCCAGGCGGCGAATAGGCTGGCCGAGATGAATAGCAAGGTGAAGCCGAGAATTTCGTTGCCAGTATTGCTTGCGATCAACAAGGCATAAATCATGGCCAGCACTGAGCCCATTATTTCAAATATCGAGGTGAGTTTTTGGTCATCCATGATTTTTGTCCCAATTCAACACGACTTCACCCTTTAAAAGGCGCCATTCCGGCGCGGGCAAGTTCGTCGGCCAGTTCGTTTTCGGGGTGGCCTGTGTGGCCTTTGACCCATTCCCAAGTGACCGCATGTTGGGCTTGGGCGGCGTCGAGTTGCTTCCACAGGTCTTCGTTCTTCACGGGTTTTTTGGCCGAAGTTTTCCACCCATTTTTTTTCCAGTCAAAAATCCATTTGGTCACGCCATCTTTGACATAAACACTGTCGGTCACCACGGTGATGGCTGAGCGGCGTGACAGGGCTTCAAGCGCCGAGATTGCAGCCATCAGTTCCATGCGGTTGTTGGTGGTCTCCTGAGCGCCACCTTTCAGCTCACGTTGTTTGGTGACGCCTGAACCAGATTTGGCCTGTAGCACCACGCCCCAGCCGCCCGGTCCCGGATTACCGCTGCAGGCCCCGTCTGTATAGGCGATCAAACTACGCATGTGCTGTCACCATTATGAAAGGTTCTACATCTCCCGCAAGTCCAAGCTCTTTGCCCTCGCGTTGATAGGAGATGGTAAAGCCAGCTTGGGAGAGCACCTCTACAAGTTCCTTGGCGGAATAATAAGTGTAAAACCGCCCCAATGAGTCGCGTTTCTCACCAATGCCAAGCTTCATACCAAGGTGTAAAATCCCTTCAGGTTGCAGGGCGGTATGACAGGCTTGGATGTGTAGCATAAAATCGGTGCGGCTGGCATGTAGCAATGAAAAATTAGCATAGATTCCGTGATAGGTGGCGCCTTCGGGTAGGGCGTCGAATGTGGCAAGCTGGGCCGTCACGCCTGGGTGCTTAGCTGCGGCGGCGACCATCTCAGCGCTGCCATCGGTAGCATCCACCTGAAGGCCTTGGCGTGCCATTTCGGCTGCGGCGAGCCCGGGTCCGCAGCCCAAGTCCAACACACGCCCACCCGCAGGAATAGCACGAATGAAAGCCAAAAGCGATTTGCTTGGCGGTGCTTTGGTGAGGCGCAGATAGTCCTCAATCTTTGCGTCGTATACAGTAAGAGTTTGTGTATCGGTCATGAAATAAGACCCTGCGATTGGGGCGAAATACCCGTTGCTTTCATAGGCACTCTCATCAGACGTCGCGTAGAATGCGCGGCACTTTGAAGCTCACATTCTCTCGGGCGGTCTCTACGGTTTCCACCGTGACCTCATAGCGTTTGGAAAACGCGTCCACGACTTCTTGGACCAAAACATCGGGCGCTGAGGCGCCCGCAGTGATGCCCACGCTTTTGATCCCATCCAGGGCTCGCCAGTCAATGTCGGTGGCCCGCTGCACCAGCTGCGCATAGCTACAGCCAGCGCGCGAGGCCACTTCGACCAGCCGTTTGGAGTTTGAAGAATTGGGCGCACCTACGACGAGCAAAGCATCTGACATTGGCGCAATAGCTTTGACGGCCTCTTGGCGGTTGGTGGTGGCGTAGCAGATGTCTTCTTTGTGAGGGCCCATGATCTTGGGGAACCGCTTTTGCAGGGCGGCTACAATGCCGGCTGTGTCATCAACTGAGAGAGTGGTTTGGGTGATGTAAGCCAATCGCGAAGCATCACGAACCTCAACCAGCGCCACGTCGACTTCGGTTTCGACCAAAAGCACTTCCCCATCGGGTAGTTGCCCCATAGTGCCTACGGTCTCTGGATGCCCTGCATGGCCAATCATAATCATCTGCAGGCCGTTTTGGCTATATCGTTCAGCCTCGATATGAACTTTACTGACTAGCGGACAGGTGGCGTCTACAAAAATCATATTTCGCGCTTGGGCGGCATTTGGCACGGATTTTGGAACTCCATGGGCTGATAAAATGACGGGGCGATCGTCGGGGCATTGATCAAGGTCTTGGACAAAAATAGCGCCCTTGTCGCGCAGACTGTCCACTACGAACTTATTATGCACAATTTCGTGCCGGACATAAACTGGGGAGCCCCATTTTTGCAGGGCCAATTCAACTATTTTGATGGCACGGTCAACGCCAGCACAAAACCCACGCGGGGCAGCAAGGTAGAGTTCAAGGCGGGGTTTTGTCATATTTGGAATCCTTTGCCCGGGAAACTAGTCCTGCCGGGCCGGATCGTCCAGAGTGCGGTCTGGTTTATTCAGGGTCAGCCAGTGTGGCATTGTCGTCAGTTTCGCGTACTGGGCGGCCAATTGCATCACGCAAGCCATCCAGCTCGATAAAATTATCACATTGGCGCCGAAGTTCATCCGCAAGCATCGGGGGATTGGTTCTGATTGTTGAGACAACAGAAACGCGAACGCCTTGGCGCTGAATGCTTTTAACCATTGGTTGGAAATCACCATCACCTGAGAAAAGTACGATATGATCGACATGTGGCGCTAATTCCATTGCATCGACAGTTAATTCAATATCCATGTTGCCTTTAACCTTCCGCCGTCCTGCACTATCAGTAAATTCTTTGGCTGCTTTCGTGACCATAGTGAAGCCATTGTAATTCAGCCAGTCTACCAGTGGACGGATCGGTGAATACTCATCATTTTCAATTATCGCAGTATAATAAATTGCACGCAGCATTTTTCCTCGGCTCATGAACTCCTGCCGAAGTAATTTATAGTCTATATCAAACTTTAGACACTTTGCCGCGGAGTATAAATTTGCTCCATCAATAAGAAGGGCCAAACGCTCATCGCGATAGAACATTGAAATTTCCTTTTAAATATCATTAGGTTTCATCTTTTGTAGTGTGCGTGCGCAAAATTTATAATTATATGGATATAAAGGTCCGTGGATGTTAATTAAGACAAGCCATATATAAGACAAGCCATGTAAATGTTGCAAATAAAAATTAACTCAAAACCGCTGCAAAAAAGCGCATTAGTCGCACTTGGTGCAAATCTATCCTCTTCTGTAGGTGGACCCGAAAAGACTTTGTGTTACGCGATTTCAAATTTGCGTTTGTGTACCAATAGCTTAATATACCGAAGTAGGTTTTTCTCTACTCCTTGTTTCCCGGCTGGCTATGGTCCAGATTATGTGAATGGAGCCGTTGAGTTTAAGTTTCGAGGTAAAGCAAATGAGCTATTGGATATTTTACACGATATAGAAAAAATGTTTGGGCGTGCGCGTGATGGCAGGTGGGGCGGGCGAGTGTTAGATTTAGATTTGTTAACTTTTGGGGACATTATTGCCCCATCCCTGAATGGCTATGCGCAATGGCGCGACATGCCCCTTTCACAGCAGATACAACAAACGCCTCCAGAAATGGTCTTACCGCATCCTCGTTTGCAGGACCGTGCCTTTGTTTTAGGCCCCTTACTGGATATAGCCCCTGATTGGTGCCATCCCTTCTCTAGGCTAACGGTCCGCGAAATGTTTAGGCGTTTGCCGGCCGCTGATCGTGATGCCTTGCGACCACTGCCGGAGCTGTAACTGCGTATTTCACTCTTGCGTTTCTTTACGTTCGCTCCTAAGTAACAATCCTCATTACAGATGTAGGAGATTCGTCATGGCGCGTATCACAGTTGAAGATTGTGTTGACAAAGTCCTAAATCGCTTTGATTTAGTAATGTTGGCGTCCCACCGGGCTCGCGAAATAGCTAGTGGTTCACCGGTAACTGTGGAGCGCAATAATGATAAAAACCCTGTTGTTTCCTTGCGAGAAATTGCAGATGAAACTCAGATGGTTGGTGATCTGCTAGAGCGACTTATAGAAAGCAACCAAACTCAAATCGAAATCGATGAGCCGGAAGAAGATTCTATGGCCTTGCTGATGGGTGGCGAGCCAGACAAGCCTGTCGAAGACGATTCAAATAGTGAACAACTTTTGCGTGCTTTGATGGAAGCTCAAAGCAAGCGTTAAGGAAATGAGCGCATGATCACTGCCGATGACCTGATCAGTCTAATTCGCGCTTACAACCCGTCCACTAACGCTACACTTATAACTAAAGCTTATAATTTTTGTTGCGAGATGCATGAAGGGCAGGTGCGTCGTTCTGGCGAACCTTATTATACCCACCCGGTAGCTGTGGCATGTTTACTTGCCGACCAGCAACTAGATGATGCCTCAATTATCACCGCTCTTCTGCATGATACGATTGAGGATACAAAAGCTAAATATTCCGATGTTGAGGAGCTATTTACCCATGAAATAGCTGAGCTTGTTGATGGAGTGACCAAGCTTACCAATCTGCAGTTATCTTCCACAGTGAACAAGCAGGCCGAAAACTTTCGCAAATTGATCATGGCTACGTCGAAAGACATTCGGGTGACTTTAGTAAAATTGGCAGACCGGTTGCATAATATGCGCACCATCCGCTCGATGAGTATCGAAAAACAGCAGAAAAAAGCTCGTGAGACAATGGATATCTATGCGCCACTTGCAGGCCGGATGGGTATGCATTGGCTCCGTGAAGAGCTTGAAGACCTTTCGTTTCAAGTACTGAATCCTGAGGGAAGGCAGTCCATTATTCGCCGATTCATCAAATTGCAAAATGAAACTGGCGATGTGGTTGAACAGATAAATGGTGATTTGCTTGAGGAAATGGTGAGCGAAGGTATTTTGGCTGAAATACAAGGCCGCGCCAAAAAGCCATATTCTATTTGGCGTAAAATGCAGACAAAAGAGTTATCGTTTTCTCGCCTGTCTGACATATATGGATTCCGTGTGATTGTGGATGATGAAGCCGATTGTTACCGTGTTTTGGGTGTAATTCACCAGCGTTGGCGCGCTGTACCTGGTCGGTTTAAAGATTATATTAGCCAACCTAAAACCAACGGCTATCGCAGCATTCATACCACCGTCTCTGGGCGAAATGCGCGCCGTGTTGAGGTGCAAATACGCACTAAAGCTATGCACCAAGTTGCTGAAAAAGGTGCAGCAGCGACATGGTCATATCGTGATGGTGCACGGGTTGAAAATCCTTTTGCCCGCGATCCATCGGCTTGGATTGCGTCTCTGACGGAACGGTTTGGACCTGAGGGTGACGACGGTGAGTTTTATGAGGCTTTTAAGCTGGAAATGTATACTGATCAGGTGTTTTGCTTTACGCCGAAGGGTGAAGTCATCAAGTTACCTCGTGGTGCAACACCAATTGATTTTGCGTATTCAATCCACACCCGGATCGGATCAGCTTGCGTGTCGGCGAAAGTGGATGGGATCCGAGTGCCGCTCTGGACGCGCCTGCGTAACGGACAGTCTGTGGAAATAGTTACTGCAGAGGGCCAAACTCCGCCGGC
>Ga0308001_10001208_pt1 | contig 11723 bp, 15 predicted proteins | sample Neamet5_FD_203167 | JGI IMG/M metagenome (GOLD analysis project Ga0308001, IMG submission 203167) | Marine microbial communities from water near the shore, Antarctic Ocean - #5 | ecosystem: Environmental > Aquatic > Marine > Unclassified | place: Southern Ocean | collected 2014-06-04
TACTTTTTAATTCTAACTGAATATATTTTAAAATCCGCTTAGGTAATTTTTTTTTACTTTTGTAAAAAAGTTCGCATACTTCGGTTGAAATTACGAAACCTGGAGGAACCGGGAGACCAAGTTTTTCCATCTCAGCTAAATTAGCACCTTTTCCTCCCAATATATATTTAGGGTTTTTAATTTGTTTAACTTTTTTGCTATTAAAACTTAATATTAAGTTACTCAATTAAATCCTTGCATAGTTATTTTGAAAAATTTAACAAATTATTCAAAAAAAATATACCGAACAAATATCCTGATAAAAATTGAATAAATTTTTATCATACACACCTACAAATTGAATAAATGTGTATGATCTTTAAATTTAGTGAACTATTTAAGTAATTTTCGGTAAGTAAATATAACAGCAAAAACAATTATTAAAGCTGCTACGCCTTGGTCTCCAAGAGTATTAATTAAAGTAATTAGATTTTGTGTTACTTGAGATCCAAAAAAAGCTACATTTGGTCCAAATATTATTTCAGCAATGACTGAAACCGCCAACAAAAGAACTCCAACTTCTAAAAATTTGTTTAAATAAAATTTGATCTTATTAATCCAATTTATCATAATTCTTTCTTTGGTTAGTCATCACCTTAGGTTGCAAACAACCTAAGGTGATAAGTATTAATTTTAGCTTATTTGTAAAAGCCTAAAATGATAATTGCAGCTACTAATCCTACGATACCTGCATCACCTAACGCTTGAACTAGTCCTGTAATATTAGACGCAATGTCACCTACGAAAGGAACATTTCCACCTAATAGGCTAACTACAATGCCTAAACCAAGTAATGATATGATTACTTTAGTTAAGCTATCAAACGTAGCGCTTAATCCAGTTAATATTTTCATAAGTACTCCCTTTTTTATTTTTTTCTATACAAAAACGAAGTGATTCGTTTTATGCAAAAAGGATAACATAATAGATTCCGAGATTCTTGCACTAACTCCTCTACAAGTTATTCATGATTAGGCTAAATTTAATGAATTCTATACAGAAAATCTCATTTTGGTCATTTATTAAGTCAAAGCTTTAATCCGGGACCTTTTAAATATTTAGCAGACGGATCTAATGGCCACCTTGATTTAGCAACAAAGTCTAATTTATTAGTCAGTTTTTTTTTATATCTTTTAATTCCTGCCCACGCAATCATTGCAGCATTATCACCACAAAATTTTAAATTAGGAAACAAAGGTATAAAATTCATTTCTTTACAAACTTCTGTTAAATTTTCTCTTATCGATTGATTAGCAGCAACACCCCCAGCTACAACAAATGGTATTTTTTCTTTTAGTAAAGTTTTACTTCTAAATTGTCTCATGGCTTCTTTAGTTTTTTTTAATAAAATTTTATTTATTGTATTTTGAAAAGAAGCAGCAAGGTTATACTTAAGCTGAAGATCCTCCTTGATATTTTTAGATTCCCTTAAAACAGCAGTCTTAAGACCAGCGAAAGATAAATTACACCCAGCTCTATTGATAATAGGTTCTGGTAATTTAAAAAAATTTTTATCTCCAAGTTTTGAAAATTTCTCAATATTCGGACCACCTGGATATCCTAGGCCTAGCATTTTTGCTGTTTTATCAAATGCTTCACCTAAGGCATCGTCAATAGTTGTTCCAAGTTGTTCGTATTCATTAATATCTTTTACTATAAGATACTGTGAATGACCTCCAGAAATTAACAAAAGTAAATATGGAAAAGTTATTTTATTTTCTAATCCAGGGCTCAAGGCATGACCCTCAAGATGATTTACAGCAACAAAAGGTTTATTAGCAAAAGCTGCAATTGATTTTCCTATATTGAGACCAACTGTTAAACAAACTATTAGACCAGGGCCAGCTGTTGCCGCCACACCATCCATTTCATTAATAGTTAATTTACTATCCACCAATGCTTTATTGATAATAAAATCTATATTTTCCACATGAGCTCTTGCAGCTAATTCAGGGACAACACCACCAAACTTTTCATGCTCTTCAATTTGACTAGAAACTACACTTGATAGTATTTTTGCAGAGCCGTCCTCTTTTTCTTGAATTATTGCAGCCGCAGTTTCATCGCAGCTAGTTTCGATTCCTAGAAATGTAATATTTTTTTTCATTAAATTATGAACACAATATAAGAATAGTATAAAATAGAACTCTTAAAAATATAAATTAATAATGAAAAAAATTACAATCGGAGCTCGTGGGAGTAAACTTTCCTTAGCCTATGCAACTAAAGTTAAAAGATTGATTCTTGAGTCAGAATCTAAGCTAACTAAAGAAAATATTGAGATTCAAAGTATTAAAACATCGGGCGATATATTTCATGACAAAAAATTGTCTGAAATTGGAGGAAAAAATTTATTTTGTAAAGAAATAGAAGAAAGTCTCTTAACAAAAAAAATAGACATAGCAGTTCATTCTTTAAAGGACATGGCAACTAAAGAAATACCGTCATTAATTATTGGAGCTTATATAAAAAGAAATGATCCTAGGGACGTCTTTGTCAGTTTCAAACATTCAAATTTTAAAGATTTAAAGAATGGCATTATGGGATCAAGCTCTAGAAGAAGAGACCTTCAATTAAAATTAATTAATAAAGATATTTTTGTTAAAAATATTAGAGGAAATATTGATACAAGAATCCAAAAATTAAAAGATGGTTTGTATGATGGGATTGTTCTTGCTTTAGCAGGAATTAATACTTTAAAATTAGAAGAAAATATAAAATATATATTTTCAACTACAGAAATGATGCCTGCAGTTGGGCAAGGTATTATTGCTGCACAGTGCAGGAAGGATGACATAAATATTATTAAACTTTTAAAGAAAATTAACAACGAAGAAACAAAGCAATGTGCCCTAGCAGAACGTAGTCTTTTAAAAACATTAAGTGGCGATTGTGATACGGCAGTTGGTGGTTTAGCAATAATACAAAAAAATGAACTCATATTATCTGCACAGCTTTTTTCTGATAACGGAGATCAAGATTTTATTTACAAAATAAAAGGTAAGATAGAAGAAGGAATAGGTATAGGTGAAATAGTAGGTATAGAACTCTTAAAAAAAGCAGGAAATAGTTTTAAAAAAAAATGAATATATTAATTACAAGACCCCTAATGGACGCTGAAGATTTTATGGGAAATCTTTTTGCTTATGGCCATAAGATTATTCATTTACCAACTCTAAAAATTTCTACTGTAAAAACAGAATTAATTAACCAAGATAAATTTGATGCATTTATTTTTACAAGCGCAAACGCAGTTAGAAATCTTAACTTAACTAGTACAAATAAAAGCTTACATTGTTTTTGTGTAGGTTCGATCACAGAAAAAATTGCACGACAATCAGGTTTTATAAACACCTCTGCTGCTGGAGGGACGGTAAACGCATTAAAAAATCTAATATTGATTTCAGACAAGGTTAATAAAAATTCAAATCTTTGCTATTTTTGTGGAGACAATACGTCTTATGATCTAGATTCAGAGCTAAGAAGAGAAGGGCTAAAAATAAAAAAAATTATTAATTATTCTTCTACAGTTATCAGCCACCTAAATGATGAAAATAAAAAACTAATAGAAAATTACCCACCTGATCTTATTTATATTTATTCAGCTAGAAGCGCTGAAAGTTTTATAGCTATAGTGAAAAATTATGGGCTTATCCCATTAGTGACACAATCAACTGTTATGTGTATAAGTAAAAAAGTGGCAAATATTTTTAAGCCGCAAGAGTGGAAAAAAATTGAAATTTTTAATCCTGGGGATGAAATGTTAAAACTTAAAGACCATAATTAATGAATATATTAGAAAATTTTAAAGATTTATTTTTAGAAGTTTGGAAAAATGGAGTTTCAGGAATAAATATTTCTGAAATAATTATTGCTTTAGTGATCTTTCTTTTCTTTCTTTTTTTGAGAGGAATATTTGCTAAATTCGTTGTCAAAAGATTGGAAAAATACGTTTTAAAAACAACTAATAGGTTTGATAATTCCTTAGTTTTTTCCATGGAAGGCCCAGCAAAATTCTTTCCAATTGTTCTTGGGTTTTTTGTTTCGACAAGTTTTTTGACAGTTGAAAGTAATATTGTTGACATAATTAATAGGTCGCTAATTACAATTTTAATTTTTTGGTCTTTCCATCAAATTATTGGACCATTTTCAGTGATAATTAAATCTGTGGGGAGCTTACTATCCAGAGATTTAATTAATTGGATCATTAAAGCTATTAAAGTTTTAATTTTAATACTAGGAGCTGCTGCTGTACTAGAACTTTGGGGAATAAAAATCGGCCCAATTATTGCCGGACTAGGTTTGTTTGGAGTCGCTGTTGCTTTAGGAGCGCAAGATTTATTTAAAAATTTAATCTCAGGAATATTAGTATTAGTCGAAAGAAGATTTCAGGTTGGTGATTGGATATTTGTAGACGGAGTAATAGAAGGAACAGTTGAAGGTATTGGTTTTAGGTCAACCGTCGTAAGAAGATTTGATAAATCTTTAGCTACAATCCCAAATTTTCAGTTTGCGGAAAAAGCTGTAATCAACAATTCACAAATTACAAATAGAAGAATTAATTGGATAATTGGACTAGAGTATCGCACGACAAGCGAACAATTAAAAAACATTAAGGATCAGATAGAAAGCTATATAAGAGACAATAAAGATTTTGCCGTAAATGATAATGCTATCTTATCTGTCAAGATTGATCAGTTTGCTGCCAGCTCAATTGATATAAAATTAATATGTTTTACTAAAACTAGACAGTATCAGGAGTGGATGAATGTTAAGGACACACTTGCTTTAGAAATAAAAGATATTGTTGAAAAAAATAAAGCTTCTTTTGCTTTTCCAAGCACATCAATTTACATAGAAAAAAATTAATGAATTCTATTCTTGTTTTACTTAACGATATTATCAGGCTTTATATTTGGGTTTTAGTTATTAATGCAGCAGCAAGTTGGTTAGTAGCTTTTAATGTTGTTAATACAAGTAATAGATTTGTGTATTCAGTTCTAGAAATCTCACACAAACTAACAGACCCACCACTAAGGTTTATTAGAAATTTTATGCCAAATCTAGGTAGTGTAGATATTTCACCGATAGTGCTTATTTTGGCTTTAGTTTTTTTAAGAAATTTTATTAACGAAATATTTTATAAAGTTGTACTTTAAGAATGATATTAGATGGGAAAAAAGAAGCAGCATTATTTAGAGAAGAAATTAAAAAAGAAATTCTAGAAATAAAAAAAAAAATTAATAAATCTCCAAGCCTGTCTGTTATTCTAATTGGTGATTTTGCACCAAGCCAAATTTATGTAAAAAATAAAGAAAAAAACTCTAAAGAAGTTGGAATTAATTCTGAAGTTATCAAGTACTCAAAAGAGGTTAAAGAGTTAGAAATTTTAGAAAAAATTGAAGAACTAAACAATAATGACGACGTTTCAGGAATTCTTGTACAGTTACCTTTGCCAACTCATATTAGTAAAGAAAAAATTATAAATGCTATTAAACCTTCAAAAGATGTAGATGGATTTCACCCAATTAATGTTGGAAACCTCTCGTCAGGATACAAAGCCATAGTTCCCTGCACACCCTTAGGATGCTTGTTGTTAATTAAAAAAGCAGAAAAAAATTTAGCAGGTAAACATGCCGTTATAGTCGGGAGGTCAAATCTAAATGGCAAACCAATGGCACAACTCCTTCTCAAGGAAAACTGCACCATATCAATTGTTCATTCAAAAACCAAAGATTTAAAATCAGAGTGTCAGAAAGCTGATATTTTAGTTGTAGCTGTTGGTGTTGCAAACTTAGTTAAGGGAGATTGGGTTAAAAAAGATTCTATCATTATAGATGTTGGCATAAATAAAGTTGCAGATAAAATAGTAGGAGACGTTGATTTTGAAAATGTTAAAGACAAGGTAAAAGCTATAACTCCAGTGCCAGGAGGCGTCGGACCAATGACTATTGCTTGTCTTTTAAAAAATACTTTAGAGTGTTTTAAAGCTCGTTAGTTTTCTTACTATCTATTTTAAGATATTTACTATTTCTAAATCTTATAACAACTGTTGCTACAGACACGATTAATATTGCAAGAGCTATGTAAATTAGATTTGCAGGATCACTATTTTTGTCTTGAAGAATTATATACCTAGCAAGAGCAGTAATTGCGATTACAAGAGGATATGTAATTCTCACCGCTCTAGTCTCCCAATATGACCTAACCAAACCAAGAACTTCTATGTAAATAAACATTAATAATAAATCAGCTAGCCCAACAGTTTTTGTTTCATACATAACTGATAGTTCTACAAAGAATGCAATTATAGTCGCGATCAAAACAGCGAGTACTGCAACTAATTGAATATTTCGAATCGCTGAATTCATTAAGAGAATCGTATCAGACTTTTAAGATTTATTTAACTGTTTTGAATGAAATTTAATAAATTTTTCTATCTTAGTTTTATTAAACGTCTTATTTTCTTCAAATGACACTTGTTTCATTGAATAAGCACTACTTGACGTTCGTCTAGACATAATTGTTATATTGCCTTTGTAAACTTTAAGTACAATAACGCCACTAACTTTATTTTTATTTTTATCTATAATTTTTTGTAAATTAATTCTTTTTTTTGAAAACCAGTACCCATTGTAAACAAGCTCAGCATATGCTGGCATAATTCTTTCTTTTTCATGCATCGTTTCTTTATCCAGAGTTACTGATTCTATAGCTCTATGAGCGTTGTATAATATAGTCCCCCCTGGTGTTTCGTAAACACCTCTTGACTTAATCCCTATAAATCTATTCTCAACTAGGTCAACTCTACCCACTCCATTTCTACCTGCAATTTGATTTAATTTTTCCAACAAGATTGCAGGGCTAAGTTTTTTTCCATTCACTGAAATAGGCTCACTATTCTTGAAACCAATTTTTACTATTGTTTTTTTATTTGGAGCTTTTTCTGGGGAAACCGTTCTTTGAAAAATAAATTCTGGCGCTGAATTTCTAGGGTTTTCCAAAGCCTTACCTTCAGTGGATGTATGAAAAAGATTGTCATCTACCGAAAAGGGAGGTGCTCCTTTTTTATCTTTAGGTATTGGAATATTATTTCTCTTTGCATATTTAATTAAATCAGTTCGTGAAGCTAAGTTCCATTCTCTCCAGGGTGCAATAACTTTTATTTTTTTCCCAAAAAAAGCATAACCTAGCTCAAACCTAACTTGATCATTTCCTTTACCCGTCGAACCATGAGACACAGCATACGCTCCATATTTTTTTGCAATTTCAATTTGTCTTTTTGCTATTAAGGGTCTCGCAATGGAGGTACCCAACAAGTAAGTGCCTTCATACAAAGCATGTGCTCTTAACATGGGAAAGACATAGTCCTTAACAAAAACATTTTTAAGATCTTCAATAATTATTGTTTTAACACCAAGTCTTTTTGCATTTCTAATAATTTTTTTTCTATCAATAATTTGACCAATATCAGATGTATAAGCAATAATTTCAGCTTTATAGTTTTCTTGCAACCATTTTAAAATTATCGAAGTATCGAGGCCACCAGAGTAGGCTAGAACTATTTTTTTCATTAATTTATTAACTGCAATTTTTTCTTGCTGCTTCATACGCTTTAGAAAAACCTATCATCGAATAATGGTCTACTGTTTGTGACCCTTTAGGCTCATTAGCTATAAGCATTATGTTCGATGCTTTTTTCATAAGTTTTATAAATTTTTTCTCTCTTTTCTCATCTGCTATCCAAGCAAAATCTTCTTTAGAAAAAAAAGCGTAATTGTTTCTACCTGATTTCGCATTTACAGTAGATGCTTTATAAACATATCCACTAGTAACACTAACCTCATCTTTTATATTTTCCTGAGGTCTAAAGGTTACGAATAGTTTTGACGGTTCCCTTTTAAAATTTTTTGGTGATCTTGTTTTAGGTTTCGATTGCGCAAAACAAATTTTACCCTGTTCAGTATTTGCTGTAAAAACCTGCCAGTCTTTGAATGTTCCATTAGATACTGGATTAGCTGCAAACGTTTTTGAAGCAAATAAAATAATAATTGATGTTAAAAATATTTTTTTTAAGTTCATAACAAAATTTTTATACTAAATTAAATTAATTTCAACGTTTTGGCGACTACGGAGTAGGATTAGGATTATTTGAGTGAATTAAATTTATTTTCTCAATGATTTCATCACTAAGATCAATATCTGCAGTTCCAATATTTTCTTTTAGTTGTTCCATTGTTGTTGCTCCAATAATATTACTCGTCATAAAAGGTCTCGAGTTCACAAAAGCAAGAGACATCTGAGTTAATGTAAGTCCGTTTTCTTTCGCCAATTTATAATAATCATCAACAGCTTTTTTTGCATTATCTTCTTTATATCTAGTCCAGAAATCGCCAAACAATCCAATTCTAGAATTTTTTGGCACTTGATTGTCTCTATACTTTCCAGAAAGATAACCTATAGCTAGTGGCGAATAAGCTAACAGACCAACTTTTTCTCTACAAGAAATTTCAGACATCCCAATGTCGTAAGCTCTATTCAATAAATTATAAGGGTTTTGTACAGAAACTATCCTTGGAAGGTTTAGTTGTTCCGCTGCTTCTAAAAATTTAGATAGCCCCCAAGGTGTTTCATTCGAAACCCCAATATATTTAATTTTTCCTTGATCAATAAATTTTTTTAAGACTTTTAAAACAGATTCAAGGGCATTCCATTTTCCTTCTTTTGCATCATGTTCGTAATTTCTCTTGCCAAAATAATTAGTATTTCTTTCTGGCCAATGTAATTGGTAGAGATCGATATAATCAGTTTGTAATCTTTTTAAACTACCTTCAACTGCTAGAGCAATATTTTTTTCAGTATAATTTCCACCACCATCTCTTATCCACTCAACACCTGGACCAACCATTTTAGTTGCTAAAATAATTTTTTCTCTTTTTTTACTTTTTACAAACCAATTACCAATAATTTCTTCAGTTTTACCTTGTGTTTCTTTTCTTGGTGGAACAGCATAAACTTCTGCAGTATCAAAAAAATTTATACCATGATCGAAAGAATAGTCCATTTGCGCAAAACCTTCATCTTGGGTATTTTGTTCACCCATATTCATTGTCCCAAGACAAATCAAACTCACATCTATGTTTGTGTGTCCTAACTTTTTAAATTTCATAATATTTGATTACTTGATTTTTATTTAATACTAAAGACTTTTTTGTTTCAGGGTGCCGGGTTAGGGTAGTTATCATGTATTAAGTCAATCTCTTCAATAGTTTTATGATCGAGTTTGACATTAATACTTTCAATATTTTCTTTAAGTTGTTCCATAGTTGTAGCACCAATAATATTGCTAGTTACAAAAGGTTTTGAATTAACATACGCAAGAGCCATATGAGTTAATGACATATTTTTTTTCTTAGAAAGTTTGTAATATTCATCTACCGCTTCGTAGGCTTTTTCTTTTCTATATCTTCCCCAAATATCTGCATACAAACCCATTCTTGAACCTTTAGGCATCTCGTTGTTTCTATATTTTCCTGACAAATAACCAAATGCCAAAGGTGAATATGCAAGCAAGCCAACATTCTCCCTCATAGAAATTTCTGACATACCAACCTCATAGGTTCTATTTAAAAAATTATACGGATTTTGAACAGAAACAATTCTTGGCAAGTTGTTAATTTTATTTAATTTTAAATATTTTGAAAACCCGTATGGAGTTTCATTTGATATTCCGATATGACGAATTTTTCCTTGTTTAATAAATTTTTCTAATATTTTTAAAACAGATTCAAATTTGTGCCATTTTTTTTCATTTTCATCATGTTGGTAATCTAGTTTACCAAAGTAATTTGTATTTCTTTCTGGCCAATGTAGCTGGTAAAGATCGATATAGTCTGTCCTTAGTCTTTTTAAACTTTCATTAAGAGCAGACTCTATTCCTTTTTCATAATACTCATTACCTCCACCTCTTATCCATTTAAATCCAGGACCAGTAATTTTTGAGCCTAATATAATCTTACCCCTATTTTTTTTTTCCAAAAACCAGTTACCAATGACTTTCTCTGTTTTTCCATATGAATGGTCCATAGGAGGTGTTGCATAAAGCTCTGCAGTGTCAAAAAAATTAACACCCTGTTCCAAGGCATAATCCATTTGAGCGAATCCATCAGCTTGAGAGTTCTGCTGACCCCAAGTCATGGTCCCTAAACAAATTAAACTTACCTCTAAATCTGTAGCTCCAAGCTTTTTAAATTTCATAAAATTATAATTTTCTGAAGTTAATTAGAATTAAGCAAATAAGTAAAGAAGACAGGTATTGAAAAACATAAAAAAACTCTTATATTGTACCTCATATGGAATTTAATAAACAAAGTACGACAGCAAAATCTTCAGTTTCAGAAGCAATAATTGATCAAGGTCTCAGAGCCTACATGCTCAAAGTCTATAACTACATGGCATCAGGAGTTCTTTTAACTGGTTTTATAGCTTTACTATTTTTTAAGTTCGCAGTTGTTACAAGCGAAACTGGTGAGATATTAGGACTGACTAACTTTGGTTCAACTATTTACGCATCGGGTTTAAAATGGGTTCTTATGTTGGCTCCGTTAGGAGTAGTTTTTTATATGAGTTTTAATATTGCAAAAATGACTGCCGCAAAAGCTCAAACTACTTTTTGGGTATTCGCAGCTTTAATGGGGGCTTCTTTATCTTCAATTTTTTTAATGTACACAGGAGCAAGTATAACTAGAGTGTTCTTTATCACAGCAGGAACTTTTGGCGCCATGAGTATTTACGGCTACACTACTAATAGAGATTTAACTAAACTCGGCTCATTTTTAATGATGGGACTTTTTGGAATTATTATTGCATCTGTAGTTAATATGTTTATGAAATCAACAATGATGTATTTTGTAATATCCATTTTAGGAGTTTTAATTTTTGTTGGATTAACCGCTTACGATACTCAAAAAATTAAGAACAGGTATCTTGAAAGTGATAGCGGAGAGTTAATGGGCAAAAAAGCAGTTATGGGTGCTTTAACTCTTTACTTAGACTTTATAAATTTATTTTTAATGTTATTAAGACTTTTCGGTCAGAGAAGATAATTATTTTACAGTTCTCAGATTATTCCATCTAGTTTTTTCTATAAGATTTAACAAGTCATTGGATTTTTCCAAGATATTTCCATGCTTATCTTTAATACAAAACTTTTCATTATAGTTTTTTGGTTTCAGATTTTTTAAAATTTTATAAATAGGTTTTTCAGACGCTCGTTGATAAATATCAAAAGAAATTTCCCTGGGCCCGGTAGAGACTCCATAGTCTTTCCAAGTTCCATTTGAAACCATTTTTCCATAAAGGTTCAGAATAGTCTGAAGTTCTTTCTTTACAAAAAAAATTTCTTTATCTCTAGCGTTATTAGAAACATTATTTACGACTAATTTTAAGTTTCTCATATTTTATATTTATTAATTAAAAACATTTGAGAAGCAGTAAAAACAAAAGTTATTGGCAGGATTCCCCAAACTTTGAAGTTAACCCAAAACTCTTCTGTTTGTGTTCTCCAGACATATTCGTTTAACAATGCCAATGTGAAGAAGAAAAACATCCATCTTATTGTTAGTAACTTCCAGCCTTCGTTAGATAAAGATACAGACTTACCTAGCATTCTTTTTAAGACATGC
>Ga0308001_10001215_pt1 | contig 11707 bp, 7 predicted proteins | sample Neamet5_FD_203167 | JGI IMG/M metagenome (GOLD analysis project Ga0308001, IMG submission 203167) | Marine microbial communities from water near the shore, Antarctic Ocean - #5 | ecosystem: Environmental > Aquatic > Marine > Unclassified | place: Southern Ocean | collected 2014-06-04
GAAGCTCTTGATCGAAGCCCCGGTAAACGGCGGCCGTAACTATAACGGTCCTAAGGTAGCGAAATTCCTTGTCGGGTAAGTTCCGACCTGCACGAATGGCGTAACGACGGCCACACTGTCTCCACCAGAGACTCAGTGAAATTGAAATCGCTGTTAAGATGCAGCGTACCCGCGGCTAGACGGAAAGACCCCGTGCACCTTTACTACAGCTTTACACTGAATTTTGAATATATCTGTGTAGGATAGGTGGGAGGCTTTGAAACGTGAACGCTAGTTTACGTGGAGCCAACCTTGAAATACCACCCTGATATCTTTGGAGTTCTAACCTAGGTCCGTCATCCGGATCGGGGACAGTGTATGGTGGGTAGTTTGACTGGGGCGGTCTCCTCCTAAAGAGTAACGGAGGAGTACAAAGGTACTCTCAGTACGGTCGGACATCGTACGTTGCGTATAATGGCATAAGAGTGCTTGACTGCGAGACAGACACGTCGAGCAGGGGCGAAAGCCGGTCATAGTGATCCGGTGGTTCTGTATGGAAGGGCCATCGCTCAACGGATAAAAGGTACGCCGGGGATAACAGGCTGATTCCTCCCAAGAGTCCACATCGACGGAGGAGTTTGGCACCTCGATGTCGGCTCATCACATCCTGGGGCTGTAGCAGGTCCCAAGGGTATGGCTGTTCGCCATTTAAAGTGGTACGCGAGCTGGGTTTAGAACGTCGTGAGACAGTTCGGTCCCTATCTGCCGTGGGCGTTGGAAATTTGAGAAGAGCTGCTCCTAGTACGAGAGGACCGGAGTGGACGTATCTCTGGTGTTCCGGTTGTCACGCCAGTGGCATTGCCGGGTAGCTAAATACGGACAGGATAACCGCTGAAAGCATCTAAGCGGGAAGCCCCCTTCAAGATCAGATTTCCCTGGAACCTTGAGTTCCCAGAAGAGCCCTCGAAGACTACGAGGTTGATAGGCTGGGTGTGTAAGTTCAGTAATGAATTGAGCTAACCAGTACTAATTGCTCGAGAGGCTTGGCCATATAACGCCAAAAAGCTTTAAAAATAAATATGTTAAGTAACATGTGTGCGACACAATGATGTCAGAAATTTTCAAATTGCTAAGGGCAATACCAGTTTGCCTGGCAGCATTAGCGAGTGGGAACCACCCGATTCCATTTCGAACTCGGAAGTGAAAACGCTCAGCGCCGATGGTAGTGTGGGGTCTCCCCATGTGAGAGTAGGACACTGCCAGGCATTTAAATTAAAAAACCATTTCCAGTGTTCTGGAAATGGTTTTTTTTTGTATTTAATAAATCTTAAACTATAATAATTATAGTTTTAAAAGAAAAAAAAGGAAGCATATGAAAGCGGCATGGTTTGATCAATTGGGTATTCCAGAGGATGTTTTGAAGATTGGTAGTCAAGAAGATCCATTTATTGGTCCTGATGAGGTATTGATTCATATATCCACAAGTGGCATTAATCCATCGGATGTGAAGAAGCGTGCTGGTGCTTTTCCAAATTTATTGGATGGTGGTTTTATCATTCCGCATAGTGATGGTGCTGGCAAAATCATTGAGGTAGGAGAAAATATCTCAAGAAATCGAATTGGTGAGAGGGTCTGGGTCTATCAAGCCCAATATGAACGCCGCTTTGGAACAGCTGCAGAATTACTTAGTATTGATTCAAAACGGGCCATTCCTCTACCTGACAATATCTCTTATGAGGTTGGTGCTTGTCTTGGTATTCCTGCAATGACTGCTCATCGTTGTGTTTTTTCTGATGGTAACGTTGAAGGTTTGACCATTTTAGTTACTGGTGGTGCTGGCCGGGTTGGCAGTTATGCCATCCAATGGGCAAAACTTGCAGGAGCCATTGTGTTTGCAACTGCTAGTAATGATGAAGACAAAAAAACTTGCCAAGAACTTGGCGCTGAAATAGTAGTAAATCATCGTGATGAAGAATGGGAAATGGATCTTTTGGAGGCGACTAATCAGCGTAAAATTGATCGAGTTATTGATGTTGAGTTTGGTATTAACTTACCTAAATTATTAAAAATATTAAAAACCGGAGCTACCATTTCAACGTATGCATCGAGTCAGGCTCCTAAACCTGAGTTACCATTCTTACAGATGATGTATATGGATTTATCGATCAGGATGGTCATTGTTTATGCCATGCCTGAAAAAGCAAAGTCAGAGGCCATTATAAGTATAACGAACGCGTTAGAAAAAAATCAATTGCAACATAAAGTAGCTTACTCTCTCCCATTGGAGAAAATCACAAAAGGTCATCAATTAATTGAGTCTGGTAATGTGAGAGGTTGTGTAATCTTAACATTAGATTAAATTAATTAGTGTGATAAAGTTGAATGCAAGCAAAGAAAAAAGGTTAATTATATGAATATTGACGTACCACTCAGAGAGCTTGGCCCAATAAATAATGAAGCGCTTAGCGAAAAGATTTTATCCTTGAGTGAATCAGCGTGGAATGAGAATTCATCTCGTCAAGAAGAATTTGAGGTGCACCGCGCCACTGAATCTGTGGTGATGGTATTTGTTAATTTGGATCGCTGGCCCGATATTGAAATAACCAAAGAGGCGGGCTGGAGTCATCTAGCAGAATTAGCGCTACCTTTAATGAACGATATTATCGAGAGATGCTATCCTCCCGGTGGTACCGTGATCAGGGCGATGGCAGCAAAATTGCTTTCAGGTAAAAAAATAATTCAACATTGGGACAAGCATCCCTCCTTTCATTGCGGACATCGCATTCATGTGCCAATTACAACCAATCCAAGAGTAAGGTTTATGATTGATGGGCAGCCATATCAATTTAAAGTGGGTGAAGCTTATGAGATTAATAATCAAAAGAATCATTCGGTAATGAACAAAGGGAAAGACGATCGAATCACTTTTATTTTTGATTATGTTCCTAAAGAGGAGATTGAAAAATTATCCGCAAACGGATGATTCGAGTTTAATTCACCATCTAGCTAAAGAGTCAATTTGGTTTATAAACGCCTGATAAGGTGACGGCTTCTGGAATATTCAATACGCTGTTTGTGGCTATAATGTGCGCTCCTGAGATTCCAGGAGTAGTTGCTAATTTTCTTAAATGCTCCGCACACATTTTAATACCCTCTTGATTCGGATCCGAAGCTTTTTCGAGCCGCTCAACTGCATCAGCAGGGATGTTTACATTGGGTCTGTTCTCTCTTAACCAGCGAGCATCTTCGGGAGATTTTAAAATAGCAGTACCTATAATGACATGCATACGTCTTAGTAATTGAGTTTCAATCAACCTTTGCATGTATGTCTGAATGACATTTATATCTAGACAGGTATGTGTGATCACAAATTGCGCACCTGCATCAATTTTTTCCGTTAAGTTTTTGGCTGGCCATCCTTGTTTTGGAGAAAATGGGGTGACAACACCACCAAGAAGAAATTGATTATCTGAGGGTAATATTTCATCTTGCTTAAGATTATTAGCCAATGCTATTAACTCAGTCGCATTAACATCCATAATAGCTTTAGGTCTAGGTTTAAATTCCAAAGGGACTCGGTCACCCCTTGTTAACATGAGGTTGTTAATACCTAATGCTGCGCAACCCAGCAAATCACTTAGAAGTGAGATTCGATTTCTGTTGCGACAGCTTAATTGCACGATAGGATCAATATTTACTTTTTGCAGTAATATTCCAGCTGATAAGCTCGACATGTGTAATTGCCCAGATTGATTATCAGTAACTAAAATAGCATCAACCGATTCTCTCAGGATGTCCGCTTGAACTTCAATGGCTTTTTCATCAGTATCAGGACGAAGAAATATCTCTGATGTAATGGTAAAATCCTGCGTATTAAGTGCGTTATTGTAGGTTTTCAATTTCACTTACCAGGGTTGCTTGCAAAAAAAATATATTAATGGATCTTATCTTAATAAATCTAATTGAGCGAATCCAAGTGCCAATGTTAAGATTAGATTAATTATTAATAATAATGAATGGGGAAAGTTAATTTCAAAATTACTAAATTCAAGTGATGCATTTAAACAAGCGCTTACTTTTCTTAAGAATAGTGAAGCTCGTTTATGCGCTAATGCATGTAAAGCTGCACTCATAAATACCCCAAAAGATATTAATTTATTATGCCTCTTGTCGCGTGCTTCTATTGCTTTACGTTTATTTGAGGAAGCTCAGGGTTATCTTAATGAAGCTACGAGGCTCTCTCCAAAGTCAGCGATGGCCAGAGAAACATACGGTGATCTAATGTTTGTTCGAGGTCGACTCGATGAAGCGATTCGAGAGTATAGTTTTGCTAAAAAAATAAATAATCAAAGATCGCAGATTGATAAGAAAATTGAACATACCAGACTCCTTCAAAAAGAACTCTCACAAAAATCGTCCGAAACAAGTAAAAGTATATCAAGTTCAAATACTGGTGGTTTAGTCATTGGAAAAGAGATGATTGAAGCAAAAGAGCACCAAGAAGCTGGCAGAACTGATAGCGCGGAGGATATTTATCGCAATATCTTAAAAGAAGATCCAATGCATATCGAGGCAGCACGACTACTTGCAGGAATAGCCATGGAACATGACAAACATGGCGACGCAGAAATCTTTTTGCAGCGCGTGGTTAAGAACGCGCCAGACTATTCACGAGCCTGGGTTGACCTAGTCAAAGCTCAAAGAGAGCAAAAGAAATTTAATGAAGCGCTGGATAGCGCACAAAAATTATTAATGTTAGACCCTAGTTTATCAGAATCACATATGATTTTAGCTAGCGTTGAAGGTGTTTCTGGATTGCATGAAGAGGCCGTTATTACATATAAAAAAGCGATAAATATTGATCCAAATAGAGCTGGTGCAATGTGCTCTATGGGGCATCATTTGAAAACCTTAGGAAGACATGAAGAAGCTGTAGATGCCTATCGTCAGGCAATTTTAGCTAAATCAAATCATACTGAATCGTATTGGAGTTTAGCGAATTTAAAGACATTTAATTTTTTGGATGAAGAAGTTTTAGCCATGAAAACGTTATTGGCTACTTCAGATCTTTCTGACTTAGGTAAAGTCCATCTTTTTAATGCCCTGGGCTTAGAGTATGAATCTCGAAAGGATTACGATAAAGCTTTTGATAATATGAGTTCATGTAATGCACTTCGAAGAAAATCAGAATCTTATGATCCAGTCGAGTTTGAAACTACCGTCGATACTCTTATCGAGATAATGTCAGCTGAAGTAGTAACCGCATCAGTAACTAAGAATAAGAACGTTACCCCAATTTTTGTAGTTGGCTTGCCTCGTTCGGGCTCGACCTTGATTGAGCAAATTATTGCCAGTCATAGTTTAGTAGAAGGCACCCATGAACTCAGTGAATTAACCTTGGCGATGCAGTCGACTCGAGATAGATTTAATATCACTAAACGTTTCCCTGAGGCATTAAGTTTTTTTAATGATGAGTATTGGGGGATGCTTGGTGATGATTATTTAAGTAATACAGAAAAGTACCGTACCAATAAATTATTTTTTATAGATAAAAACCCCAATAATTTTACATTTATTGGGGCTATAAGATTAGCCATTCCTAACGCCAAAATTATCAATGCGCGTCGTCATCCACTGGACAGTTGTTACGGATCTTTCAAGCAGTTGTTTGCTTCAGGGCAGCCCTTCAGTTATGACTTAGTGGAGTTAGGTGAATACTATATGGAGTATCAACGTATTATGGAACATTGGCATGCAGTTTGCCCAGGCTTCATATTAGATGTTAATTATGAAGAGGTTGTGTCTGATCTTGATAATCAAGTTAAGCGAATTTTAGATTTCTGTGATTTACCTTTTGAGGATGGTTGTTTGCGTTTTCACGAAACAGAACGAGCGGTTAAAACCGCAAGTTCAGAACAAGTAAGAAAACCAATTTATTCTAGTTCAGTTAATCTTTGGCGCAATTATGAGCATAAATTGAGTGATTTAATTGAAACATTAGAGCCGTTATTATTGAAACTGCCTCAGAAAGATCGTCCAAATTCGCTTTAGTATTATCTTGATGAGAATTATTTTATCTAAAGAAAAAAGTAGTAATCTAACTAATACCTTGATTTATATGGAAAAGTTTTATTTATTTCGTTTTTCTATCTCTTTTTATTAAGATATAATCCACATATATTTGTTGTAAAAAAACAACATTTATTTGATGGATGTATTATATAACTCATAATATGCAACAAAAAGTTGTAGTATGGTTCCAACTAACTTACATTTAGAAACAAATAAATAGAAAATAACAGAGAAAGAACTAAATTTATCTAGAACACATGGGGAATTGAACATGGAAGCACAGAAGTTAAAAATAGGTATAACGCCAATTGCAGGAGCAATCGCTGCAGCATTAGCGCCATCTCATCAAGTGATGGCACAAGAGGCTGATTTCGCACTTGAAGAAATTATTGTAACAGCGACTAAGAGAAACTTGAGCGTTCAGGATATTCCTGCATCTGTTCAGGCTATCGGACAAGAAGCGCTTGCAAATATGGGTGCAGCAACAGCAGAAGATTTCGCACGGTTTATGCCGGGAATAAACATTGTTTCATATGGCTCTACTAGTAGTACTATCGTCTTCCGAGGCGCAATTACTGGATCTGGTTATATAGCGGCATCAACATCTTCCGTTTACTTAGATGAGCTTGCGCTCACTTCCACAGGTTCACAGCCAACAATTCGAATGGTCGATATAGCACGTGTAGAAGCACTTGCAGGACCGCAAGGAACTTTATATGGTTCTGATGCTCAGGCAGGAACACTTCGGATTATTACTAACAAACCTAAAATGAACGAATTCGAGGCCATCTTTGATGGAGAGCTCGAAGGTAGTGGCGATTCTGATGCCAGTTATCGTGGCTCATTGGTATTTAATGTCCCAATTGTTGAAGATAAATTGGCGCTCAGAGTAGCAGCATACAGCGACACTGAGGGCGGTTATATTGATAATGTTTTGGGATATACCGCTGATAAAAGCGCAATAGGCGGAGGCACTTATTCTCAGCATGGAAAGTTAGACAATAAACATGCAGTAGAAGAAAACTGGAATGACTCTGATACTAATGGGTATCGCGCTAAACTACGCTGGGATATGAATGACAGCTGGTCAGCAACCTTTACAGGTATGATGCAGCATGTCAGCACTACGGGTGGTGGGAATGCATATAACCCATATGTTGGCGACCTTCAAACAGTTAAATTTGTTGATGGTTGGTATAAACAAAATTTTAAAGCATACGATATATTAATTGAGGGCGATTTAGGGTTTGCTGATTTAGTTGCCTCTACTAACTATTATAAATTTAGATCGAGAGGATCATCAGATATCACTGATTATGCGCATTACTGGTCGCAAGGTTATTGTGCTGATTCTTATTATACACAAGCAACAAACCCTTATTACTTTGCAAACCCAAAAACAGGTTATATCTCTTTTTATCCAAGATATTGCCAGGGCGCAGATATTGATTCTGATTTTTATTCAACTTCACAAGGCACATATGGAGTGAAGAAAGTTTCACAAGAAATTCGTTTGCAGTCAGAAGGTGACCGTATAGATTGGATTTTGGGTGTATATATAGAGGATACAGTTGATGAGTGGACAGCACCATTTGCCGTGCCAACTAATGGTATAAGTGATGCCAGTACTTTCCAAGATTCGTTCTCTGCTAAATATTACAAGTTTCAGCAAGGGGCTGATTTCCCTACAAAAGCGACATCAAGTTGGTACTCAGATCAAAGAACACTCTGGGATCAAAAGGCGATATTTGGTGAAGTTGCATTCAGAATGACAGATAAAACGACTCTGACTTTGGGTTTGAGGAGCTATAATCGTAGTAATAGTAGTGCCTATTATGTGGATCATCCGGGTGCGGTTCATTCACAAGGAGATAACAAATCAGGTTATGCTTCTCCGTCTGATAGAGCATATCGCCTTGCGAACAATGGCCTACCACCAGTACGTGCTGGCGAGGATAAAGTAACGATTCCTAAGATTAGTTTAAAATATGACTTGAATGAGGACACTATGGCTTATGCACTCTTTACAAGAGGTAAGCGTCCAGGTGGGGTTAACAGAAGTCGAGGAAACCCATATTTCCCGAATGCGTATAATCCAGATATTATGGATAATACCGAAGCAGGTATTCGCTCTACATTTGGTGAAGGACGTGGTCGATTCAACCTGACTGCTTACTATATGAAATGGGATCAGTATCAGCTCGAACAAGTTGATCCATCAAGTACAAATTGTGATGCTAATGGTGCAGTTGCTGCGATAACAGGTCTGGCACCTGATTCATCAGTGAAAACAGCGGGTGTTTGTGGACAGCCTTGGCAGAATTTGGTTGCTAATACTGGTCAAGCTCATATAGCTGGTGTCAATGTTGATGTTGAGTACGCCTTAACAGAAAATATCACATTTGGAATCAATTACGAAAGAATGGAAGCGATGACAGATAGTGAGCATAATTTAGACACAGACGAAACTACCATGGAACTTCTTAAGAATAAGCGATTACCATTAGTACCAGAAAACAAAGGTTCACTCTGGGCAACTTGGAGCGCACCATCTACTGTTTTTGGTTCTGTGTATAAATACATTCGATTCCAAGCATCTACTCAGGGCGGAATTATTAATAAGTTAGAAGAAGATTCGCTTAACAGCAGTGCAAATCCTCAGCATAGAGTAAAAGGTTATGGAATTGCGGATATTAGAACAGGTTTACAAGGAGAAGATTGGGAGGTTGCAGCCTATATCAACAACTTGACAGATGAACGTGCCCATTACACCTGGGGAACAGGCGACTTTGGTTGGGGACAAGCTTCATCAAAACCCGGAGGCAGAACTCATAATGTGGACGCTTATACAAATAGACCACGAGAGTTTGGTATTCGATATATGAAGCGTTGGGGTGAATAAACGTTGATTATAGATAGATAGAAAAAAACCGGGCTTTTGCCCGGTTTTTTTTAGTCTTATTTTTAGTCATTAAAAGGGCCAGACTTCAAGACCATGAATGGCGTTACGGATATCCATCGACAGATTGACAGTACCTACTCGTTGTTTGTTATCAAGATCATACAAAGAGATAGTTGAAGGCGAAGAGCCTACTGCAATAAATCGATCATCAATAGTGCATAAACCCCGCGCGAAGCTTTGCCGCGCAATATTTGAGTCATCAATTCCTGCAAATTCAATATCACTCTCTTTGTAACTAATAATTTTATGAGCTTGCTCTTCTCCTTCTCGAGGAATAAAGCGGACACAATCACTGGCGGTATCATTGAACAAGACACCGTCATTCCAGAGTCTTGGGTTATGGGTTCCAGGTGGCAGATCGCAAATGATCTGAATGGAATTTCCTGGAGTTAAATATAATAGTCCATTGGATCTTAAGCCACTTAAAAATATGCCATCATTGTTAACATGCACCATATTAATATGGAAATCATTGACATCACGTGGACCCATATTACGCTGGGGGTCGAATGTTCCGCCAGTCCATTGATTATATTCCTTGCGAAGATGAAAGCCCCAGTCAAATTTTTTGGTATCTAAATTAAAGGCGAGGAGACTATCAAAACCTGTGGAGCTAATAAATATCCTCCGACCCATGCGACTAATTTCATGGGCATGTTTGAGGTAGCGATTCTTAAAAGAAACTTTTAATTTAAATTCTTTGTCATAGCAAAATAGTTCGTCACTTGCAGCGATATAAATATCTTCACCATCAAATGCAATACCTCTCAAACCACGATCTGCTCCACGACCCTCAAAGTCGATGTTACTGGTATTCCAATCAACATGTTGTTGACCTTCTTGCTTGTCAAAATCAACCGTATATATACCACCATGACTTTCCCCTTGGACACTACCTCGAACAACAGAAGTGGCAATTAATTTAGGTAGTTTTATAGTCATAATGGTTACGTTGTCTTTGATTTGAGTTAATATTATTTTAATTATCATTATAATAAATTATTACTCATCTAAGGGTAACTATTTTATCAACCAGCATGGAGTTACTATGATTGTTTCTTTCTCTAACAATATTTTAATTAAATTATCTATTTGCTTTGTTTTGATGGGTATTTCTGCCTGTGATCCACAATCTATTGAAATTGATACGAGAAATAATGCTGATTTAATTATGCTTAATGGCTATGTGTATACGGTAAATGAGGCAAAACCATTAGCTCAATCGATTGCCATTAAGGACGGGCGAATACTTTATGTGGGTTCTGACGCGGGTGCTAATGATTTTCTTGGCGCAAAAACTACGGTAATTAATTTGCGAAATAGAATGGTGATGCCTGGTATGCAGGACGTACATATTCATCCCATCTCAGGAGGAATTTTATCTGCATCTTGCGATCTTAATGGATTATCAAATATAGCCGAGTATCGGACGGCGATTACTAATTATGCAAACGCTAATCCTGATTTGGAATGGATTCTAGGCGGAGGCTGGGCGATGTCGGTTTTTGGTGCCGGTGGAAAACCTAATCGCAAAATAATAGATGAATTAATATCAGATCGCCCGGTATTTCTAACGTCAACTGATGGGCATTCAGGTTGGGCCAATTCATTAGCTTTAGAGATTGCTGGAATTACAAAAGACACCCCGGATCCTGTTGATGGCATCATTGATCGAGATCCAGAGACTGGTGAGTTAATTGGCAGTCTTCAAGAAGGGGCGATGAACTTACTAGATAAGTTTATTCCAAGTGATACCATGGAGAGCAAAATCGCTGGTTTGCGTTATAGCATGAGAATGTTAAATAGTTATGGCATCACATCTATACAAGATGCCATTGTCAGGGAAAGTGATTTACAGACTTATAGGTATATTGAGAATAACAATGAATTAACTTTAAGAGTGGTAGCGTCACTCTGGTGGGAGCGATCTCAGGGACTTGAACAACTTGAAAATTTAAAAATATTAAGAGCCAAATACACCAGTAATCTGGTAAATCCGCACACAATAAAAATTATGCAAGATGGATTAGTAGAAAATTACACTGCTGTGTTGGTAGAACCCTATAATATTCCAAATCAAACTAGTGGCATCCCTATGGTGGAGCCAGGATTATTAAGAAAAGTGGTAACAGCTCTTGATGCAGAAAATTTCCAAGTGCATTTTCATGCGCTTGGGGATGGTGCGGTAAGGCAGTCTCTGGATGCGGTGGAAGAATCTATCTACGAGAATGGTCGCTTAGGTAATCGACATCATATTTCCCATTTACAACTTATTCACCCAGATGATTTTGAGCGCTTTGCGGAACTGGACGTGGTGGCTAATTTTCAACCATTATGGGCCTATAATGGCGATTACTTGACGGAGCTTGCCGCTCCTTTTGTTGGGCCTGAAAGATTACGCTGGTCTTATGCTATTAAAACCATTCAAAATACCGGTGCAAAAATTGCCTTTGGAAGTGATTGGAGTGTGACCTCAGCCAATCCTTACCATCAAATTGAAACGGCGATTACACGCCAAAGTGCTTCTGATATTACAGCTCTGGAAAATTCTCCAGTAGATCCGGAACAAGATATCCCATTATTTTTCGAAGAAAGTATAGATCTTAAAACTGCTATTGAGGCCTTTACGATTAATGCGGCATTTGTGAATAATAATGAGGACGAAACTGGCTCAATAGAGGTTGGTAAATTTGC
>Ga0308001_10001221_pt1 | contig 11678 bp, 10 predicted proteins | sample Neamet5_FD_203167 | JGI IMG/M metagenome (GOLD analysis project Ga0308001, IMG submission 203167) | Marine microbial communities from water near the shore, Antarctic Ocean - #5 | ecosystem: Environmental > Aquatic > Marine > Unclassified | place: Southern Ocean | collected 2014-06-04
ATTTCTGGTACTATCCCAAATTTTTGATAAACTTCAATAGGGTTTGTTATAGATACGGAGTAATCTAACTCATTAAACCTATCAAGACTTTGAAACGTATTGTATATGCTTTAAGGATTTAAAAAAATATAACCCCTCTGCAACTTCAGGGGCAGTAAAGGTTTTATTTGTTATGTCCTTGTAAGGATCGTTTAGTGTCCCAAGTGCAAATTTGAGATTAAAATTTTCAATCACGTTATAACCAATTTTTATCCAATACGAACTTATCAAAGAAGAGAAACTTCCGTTAAATCCTTTAGGTTTCCATTTAGTATTCTTATTGAACTTCTCCACGTATAAAAACTCTTCTGCTAACTAAATACCAAAAATAAACTTATTTTAATAAACATTAAATGTAAAATGATAGGCACCATCATTAAATAAAACATTTACTTCAGGACCATAATAAGGATTTGGGTATTTTGTTTGCTCTTCAACCAAAAATCCCATTGGGATTCCGACTAGACCACCACCTAAACTCGCTTTGTTATTCCACTTCTGAGAAAACAAATAAAGAGGGATTAATATAAAAACTAATAACCTCATCTTCATTTTTACTGATTTAACTTGACTAAATGTAATGGATTCGTATTAAGGAAGCAACAATTTAAAGTTGCATTTGAAAGATATTAGGTAAATAAAAAAGAGATAATCTCTTCCTGGCGTTTTCTTTTAAACCACATGCATATTCATCTTCAGTAAGTTCTGGGATTTGCGATTCTTTAGAAATAGTTTTAACTTTGAGTATTACTAATCATAAATCAATTAAAATGAAAAAAAAATTAACAATAATTATGGTATCATTTTTATTTGTTTTTTGCAACAATAACAATAATGTTGCAAATACAGAAAAAGAACCCTTAAGCGGCACTTTCTCTTCTCACGATGAAAAAGCAGAAATATTATGGAGAAACATGAACTCATTTGCAAAAGCAGACTTCTCTTATGCTGAAGAACTTTTAACATCAAATTTTTCATTAAAATCTGCAGGAGACACAAATGATGTTGCAAATGGTCCTGCAGAGGCAATAGAGTATTGGAACGGTATTCATTCAATCTATGAAAATATAACATTTGATTCAGAGGGTAGACTGATGACATTTGTTCATAACAATGGAGAAGTTTGGTCAGCATATTTTGGAGAATTTTATGCAGATGGGAAGTTTTCTAAAAAGAAAATAGCATTTCCAATACATGTTTGGATTCAATGGGAAGGAAATAAAATAATACGACAAGTCGATATGCTTGACTCAAAATTTCTTACAGAAGAAATGATGGCAGGATCATTAAAATAAAATATGAATAACTCATTTTGCTTAACAACTGATCTTCTCAAGACACTCTAGTTTAGAATACGAGATCCTAGTCTAAACGAATCGAGTAATCATAGCCATAATAGTTTAATTAAATTAAACTATTATGGCTATTTTTTCAGAGTTTTTTATTCAAATAGTAATCAATTTCAAATAGGTTACTTTTACATATTTTAGCTATAAATAATGAATTCCCCTTGCAGAGAGAACAACCAAACAATCCTTTACATGGAATTACCTTAAAAACAATTCTATTAACGCTAATATCTGAAAACGGATGGGAGAAATTAGCGCTTAAAATTAATGTTAATTGTTTTAAAAGTAATCCTTCCATTAATTCAAGTTTAACTTTTCTTAGAAAAACACACTGGGCAAAAGAAAAGGTAATTAAATTATACCTTGATACCCGAGACAAAAAAAAATAAAAACCTTATTGTACACCAAGGTTATATTGTGTAATTATAATTTTATAAGCACTCGCATAATGAACGAAGAAGACAAAAAAAAAATTAAAGCATACAGTAAAAAAACTCCTTTATATTTAAGCAGAAGAAAATTTGATAATCAAGGGACGCTTACAGAAGTCAAATGTAGTAACTGTAAAGTGTTTAAACCCTTGAGTGAATATTACAAAAACAAAATGGAGATTGATTGTGTTGATCACAAATGTAAAATTTGTAAAACTAAAAACAGGAACTAACCTTTGACTTTTTATTTCATTAGAAATAAATCTTTACATAAAAGATTTATTTAATAACAAAACTTCCCTTAGAATATGTTATTGCTTTCCCACTAATAAGGACACGCTCACTAAGATTTTCACAGTACAATGTTCCTCCTCTTAAAGATAACTGTTTTGCTAGCATCTTTTGTTTCTTTAATCGCGAAGCCCAAAACGGAATAAGAGAACAATGAGCAGAACCTGTAACTGGATCTTCTAATATAGAAGCTTTAGGTGTGAAAAATCGTGAAACAAAATCACAAGAATCTCCTTCTGATGTAACAATAACACCCCCTGCACCCAAAGTTAGCTGATCAAAAGGGACTCGGTTAATGATTATGTTATTTATATCATATTCTGATTCATAAATTAAAACATAATCTCTTGCTTTGAAAACGTATACTGGAGGAATATTTATTGACTGTTGAAGTAATGAGGGAAGTTTTATCTTTTTTGGCATTCGAGAAGGAAAATTAAGATGGTATAAATCATCCTTAAATTCAACAACTAAAATACCGCTTAAGGTTTCAAATTGAAAAATATTTTCAGAATACTTTAAAATGGTTTTTAAACAATGAGCTGTTGCCAACGTAGCATGACCACACAGGTCCATTTCAACTTCTGGTGTAAACCACCTCAAAAAGATTTTTTGATCTTTAATCAAAAAAAAAGCAGTTTCTGCAACAGCATTTTCCTGCGCAATTTTCAACAAAAGAGCATCAGGTAGCATTTTAGTTAAGGGTACTACACATGCAGGGTTTCCTGAAAAAAGATGATCTGTAAAGGCATCGATTTGATAAAGTGGTAGTTCCATGTTTATTTTAGTTATTCTTTATAAATGTATTTATAATAACTTAGATGAATGAATTCTTCTACAAAAAAGCTAATTGAGGCAGAAAAAAAAGCACTCTTTCTTTTTCAGGAAATTGAAAAAAGAGGTTTAATAATTCCTGGGAAAACTGAAAAAAATATAAACACTGAAATTTACAATCTAGCCTTTGAATTATTCGGTATAAAACTTTATTGGCATAAAAGAATTGTAAGAGCTGGGAAAAATACCTTAAAACCGTATAATGAAAATCCAAAGAATCTTACTCTTCAAAAAGATGATATTTTATTCATTGATTTTGGACCTGTTTTTGAAGAATGGGAGGCTGATTTTGGTCGAACCTATGTCATAGGGAATGATCCTATGAAAACTAAACTTTGTCAAGATATTGAGAAAGCATGGTGGGATGGAAAAAAATACTTTGATTCCAGAAAACAAATTACAGGAGCTGAGCTTTTCGCATATGCTAATAAATTAGCTGAAAAATATGAGTGGGAATTTGGGGGAGAAATAGCTGGACACCTCATAGGACATTTTCCCCATGAAAGCCTAGAAAAAGAACTTAAAACAAATTACATACATCCAGAAAATCATGTTGACATGAGGGTACTTAATCAAAAGGGAGGTCCTAGAAGCTGGATATTAGAAATTCATTTTGTTGATAGTGAAAAAGAGATTGGTGGTTTTTTTGAGCAACTCTTGACTTTTTAAATCCTTCTTTAACTAAATTAGAATGGTACATTTACAAAAAAATACTTGCCAAGTAATAAAATGTTTATTCAAAAAAAAATCCTATGGATACTAAAGAGAAAATAGTGAAAGATTGGCTAAGCCGCTATACAGGAAAATCTCTAGACTCATTTGGAGAGTATATATTACTTACAAATTTTCAAAAATACGTTATACAATTTTCTGAGATTATGAATTCTACTATTGAAGGAGAAAGTAGTATGATGGGGTCTTCAACAGCTGAAAATATTACCATTATAAATTTTGGTATTGGAAGCCCTAATGCAGCATTAATAATGGATTTATTAATTGCAATTAATCCTGAAGCAGTATTGTTTCTTGGGAAATGTGGTGGCCTAAAAAAGAGGAATGAAATTGGAGATTTAATTTTACCGATTGGCGCCATTAGAGGTGACGGTACTTCGGATGATTACTTTGCACCAGAAGTTCCTGCAATGCCATCTTTCGCGCTTCAAAAGGTAATTTCGAGGACACTTAGAGAAAATGAATTGAATTACTGGACTGGTACTGTTTATACAACAAACAGAAGAGTGTGGGAACACGACGCCGAATTCAAAGACTATCTACAAGCTATTAGGGCTTATGCCATTGACATGGAAACTGCGACCTTATTTACAGTAGGATTTTTTAATCAAATTCCTACAGGAGCCTTGCTTTTGGTTAGTGATCAACCCATGGTTCCTGAAGGAGTCAAGTCTAAAGAAAAAGATGAAGTAAATTCCAAATTATTCGACAAAAGACATATTGAAATTGGGATTAGTGCCTTGAAGCAACTCATCAATAATAGTGAAACCATTAGACACTTAAAGTTTTAATTCATAAAACTTTATTTTGCTTAATATTAAACTAAATGACGAAAAAAATGACGAAATAATAAGACTTAAAATAATTGCAATTGGAAGAATACTCTTTAAAGTATGTGAGTTTTTATAAATTAAAACGCTTGAAGTTTTTTCTTCCCTTTTTTCTTGTTTTATCATTAATGGTTGTTAATGCTCAAAACACAAAGAGGTCTCTACTGGTAAAAAGAGTTAATGAAAAAATAACAATAGACGGAAAACTTAATGAAGACATTTGGTTAAAGGCCAATAGTGCAGAAAATTTTTGGCAATTATTCCCTACAGATTATCTAAAATCAATCAATAAAACATCAGTTAAAATTCTTTTTAATGACACACACTTATTAATTGGAATTGAAGCACTTGCCGTTGACGAAAATTTCATTGTTAGTTCCTTAAAAAGAGATTTTAGTGCTCGTACAAATGATAATGTTACCGTTTTGTTTGACACCTTTAGAGATGGACAAAATGCCTTTTTATTTGGAGTAAGTGCCTTTGGTGTTCAACGTGAAGGATTGATTTCTGAAAGAGGATCAGATATTAATGGTTTTAGTCTTACATGGGATATAAAGTGGCAGTCAGAAAGTGTGCGTGAAAAAGATAAATTCACAATTGAAATGGCCATTCCCTTTAGTTCTATCAAATATCCTGAAGGAAGTCAAATATGGGGATTTCAAACGTACCGATTTGATCTACAGACCAATGAAAGGAGTATCTGGACAAAAGTACCTCAAAATCAATTTCCAATAAATATTGGGTACTATGGAGAGCTCATTTTTGAAGAACCCTTACCCTCAAGTAATACTCCGCTTTATGTGATTCCTTATGCAAACGGATTAGTTTCGAAAGATTTTAGTGAAACCACATCACTAAGAAAATTATTATTTGGAGGAGACATGAAAATTCCTGTTGGAAATGGGCTTAATTTAGATATAACTTTAAATCCGGATTTTTCAAATGTAGAAGTTGATAATATAATTACAAACCTTACTCGATTTGAAATATCCCTCCCAGAAAAAAGACAGTTTTTTATCGACAATCGGGACCTGTTTGGAAACTTTGGCAGTAGAAGAGATGCAATACCTTTCTTTTCTAGACGTATTGGAATTGCAAAAGATTCAAGTGGGACTAGCAGTAGAAATAATATTCTTGGAGGCATTAGACTTAGTGGAAAATTAAATCAAAACTGGCGTATTGGGGTGCTTAATATTCAAAATCAAGAAGATATCTATAAAGGAATCGCATCAAATAATAATTCGATGTTAGCCGTTCAAAGAAAAGTGTTTGGACAATCCCAAATTGGTCTATTTATGGTTAATAGACAAACATTCAAAGATTACAGTTTTATAAAAGAAGAGGATCGGTATAACAGAGTAGTTGGGATGGATTTTAATTTAAACTCTGGTAATAACAAGTGGATTGGTAAATTTTTTACCCATAAATCATTTCAACCTAATGACACTAAAGGAAATCTTTCAAGCCAAGCAAACTTAATTTACAATACTCGAATTTGGCGATTCAGTTCAGACTGGGTATATGTTGATGATGATTTTACCTCAGATCTAGGCTTTATACCACGTACTGGTATATTTAAATCAGGTACTAGCGCTAGTCGAAATTTTTATCCAAATAGCAAAAAAGTTAACTCCCATAGCTTTAGCTTGTTAAACCTTATGTGGTTTCAAAAAAACTTAGACTATAAAAAAACAGATCATTTTTTTTCATTTGAATACGAATTGGAATTTAAAAAACAATCACAATTAGGAATAGAATTTAAAAAACAGTTTGTGTATTTATCAAGTCCTTTTGATCCTAGTAGAAGTAGGAATGAGAAGCCCTTACCCGGGCAAACAGGATATAATTTTGGTAACTGGAGTATAAGTTATCAATCACCACTAGCTAATACTTTTAATTTTACTTCAACTTTTTCTTATGGAACTTTCTTCAATGGAACACGTTTTTCGTACCAAGGAACGACCCAGTTTAGATTTCAACCCAAAGTAATTTTAAGTCTATTGTGGGACTATAATAAAATCAAACTGCCAAACCCCTATCCAAAAACTAACTTATTATTAATTAGTCCAAAAATACAAGTTACTTTAAATCGAAATTTATTTTGGTCTACTTTAATACAATACAGTAATCAAGTTGATGATTTTGGAATAAACTCAAGATTACAATGGAGGTTTGCTCCACTATCAGACCTTTATTTAGTCTACAATGATAGTTATGATACTGAGCAGTTTAGTCCTGTGTTTCGCTCTATAAATCTTAAACTGACCTACTGGATTAATCTTTAAAAATAAGTTGGCTAGTTTTAGGCTGCTTTTTCTTTTTTGATCAAATTCAGAGCAGAACCTTCTCTAAACCGTTGAATTTGTTATTTATTATATGTGTGATTTACTAGAATATTATTTAATTGAAAATTATTTAGCCTATTTATAAAGAAATATTTAAGAGTTGCCCACATAACTGTAAGACACTTAACTCTGCTAATTTTGCCTCATATTTTAATAATGTCCATTGATTTTGAGCATTCCGTAAATTAACTTGTGCTTGACGAAATTCTATTGATGTAATAGATCCTAATTTATATTGTGCTTCTGAACGTTCAAAATTATAGGTTCCTGTTTCCACTTGCTTTTCTTGAATAGTATAAATTTTTAAAGCATTTTTATAGGTTTGCAACGCATTTGACAGATCACGTTCAAACCTAAGCTTTGTTTCTTCTGAACGTATTTTTTGATTATCTAATGTGATTTTTGAATTTTTAACCCGCGTTAAAGTACGCCCATCAAATAAATTCCAACTAAGATTAGCGCCCAAACTCATTGAATAGGTATTGTTGTTTGTGCCTGGGAAAAATGCGGAGGCAGGGCTTTGATTTAAATTCCAGCCATAAGATCCCACAAGCCCTATAACAGGTAAATATCCAGATTGGCTCACTTTAATATCATAGGCATTGATTTTTGAATTTTGCCTTTCTTGTAATAAGTTTACATTGAATTGTGCAGCTGTTTGAATAGCTTCATCAATTTGAATTTCTGATATGAAATTTACAATAGTTTCAACTTGATATTGTTGATCCATTGGTTCATTTAAAAGTAAGTTTAAATCTCGCCTGGCATTGTCTAATTGTTGGTTGATTTGAAGTAGACTAATACTATCATTGGTCACATCTACTTGAGCATTTAGAACGGCAAGTTTATTTGACTGGCCATAACTGAAAGCACTTTCTGCTCTTCGTTGACGCTCTTTCGAAACAGCCAGAGCTTGTTTGAAAATTTCAGTAGATTCTTTTAATTGGGCTACATTGAAATAAACACTGTAAAGTTGAAGTATAGTAGTTTCAATTGTTTCGCGCAATTGTAATTCACTTAAGGCAAACTGTTCTTTTAGTATTTTGTAAGTAAACCTTCTCCCTAACCCATCAAAAAGTGTGTAATTCAAATTTACACCTGCATTATAACGCTGACTTTCCTGGTCATTTAAATTTAAATTAGTCCGTGGTGACCCGTCTTCTTTAACTTGTCCAGGAAAAGCAATTTCAGAATCAGAATCTATAAAATTTGACCCTCCTAAAACCGAAACCGAAGGAAGATAACCTGAATTTAAAAGACTTGAATTATTTTTTATGATCTCTACATTATTTTTAGAAATCTGAATTCCAAAATTCTTTTCTAAAGCAATAGCCAAAGCATCTTCTTTTGATAATATTTTTTGTCCATAGAGAGGTGAAATAAGTATACTTAAAAAAATGAATATTCCTGCTAATGATGATCTCATGACTATATTGATTTTAGAGGTTCTTCTTCTCCTTCTGTAATTTTATTTTCTTCTATAATTTCTTTAATAGAACTCTCAACTGATTCTCTTGAAGGATATTCTCCAGAAATCAACCATTTAACGGTAACCTTTAACTGATTATTTAATGAAAGAAAAATAGGTAAGACTATAAGTGTTAATATAGTTGCAAAAGCAATCCCGTAAGAAACACTGATAGCCATAGGTTTTAAAAATTGTGCCTGTCTACTTTTTTCTAAAATCAACGGTGTTAGGCCCGCTACCGTTGTGGCAGAAGTTAAAAATATTGCTCTAAATCGAGAGTTTCCAGCATTAAGAAGACCTTCTTGAAAAGAAAAGCCATTTCTTAAATTATTATTAAACTTTCCTATAAAAACCAGACCATCATTAACCATAATTCCAATAAGTGCAATAATACCTAATAAGGACAGTATATTCACGGGGAAATCGTGAATCCAGTGACCCCAAGCTACACCAATAAGGCTAATTGGAATTAATAAGAACAGTAAAATAGGCTGAGAAAAACTCCTAAAGGTAAATGCAATGGTCATATAGATTAAAATTAAGATAGGTATTCCTGCACCTGCTAATGAATTCAAAAGTTTGGTAGCTTCTCTATTTTGTCCTTCATAGGAAGCACTAACGGAAGGATATTTCTCCTGTATTTTAGCCATAATATTAGATCGGATGTCAGCCATTATATCTGTTGCAGAAGATTCTTTAGGGTTTTTAAGATTTGCCGATACTTGTATTTCTCTTCTTCCGTCAAGGTGGTTAATCAATACATCCCCTCTTCTAATAGTGTAGGTTGCAATTTCTTTAAGGGCAATAAACTGACCATTTGGAAGATCAATTTTCATATCCTCTAACTGAGTAATGGAGGATCTGTCTTCTTTTTTATATCGAACCCAAACCCTAATTTCATCTTGCCCTCTCTGAAAACGCTGAGCTTGTACTCCAAAAAATCCAGCTCTAACTCTACTCATTATATATTGTAAATCTAAACCTAAAGAATAGGCATTATCTTTTAATTGAAGTGTAATCTCTTTAATTCCCACAGGGTCATTATCTTCAATATCTTTTAATAGTGCGTTAGATTCTAGTACCTTTTTAAGTTCATTTTTAGCCTGTTTTAATTCGTTAATATTATTCGATAATAAAGAAACTGAAATAGGTTTTCCTCCAAAATTAGAACCAGAACCATATATAATACTTTCTATACCTATTAAAGGGCCTACTAATTCTGATAATCGTGAGGAAATCATATCAGCTCGAATCACATCTGGACGTTGCTCACCTGGCAAAAGGTTAATGGTTAGATTCGCTCTTGAAGCACCATTTCCGAGTGTTTTAATAGTATTTACAAAAAGTGTATTTTCGGTTCCCTTTAAATACTTTTCAGAAAATTCCTTATCTACGATTTTTGCTTTAGTTTGAATTAAGCTAATAATAGAATCTGTTATCCTCTCATTGGTTCCATTAGGCATTAACAAAGTTATTGATATACGATCACTTGCGATAGATGGAAAAAAAGAAGTCCTAATAATACCCCCTCCAAAAGAACCAATCGTCATACTAAAAAATGCAACAAAAACCGTAAGTACCAAAAACCTATTATTCAATGAGAATTTTAAAGTGGGTTGGTAGATGTTATCTCTTAAAGATTGCATCAATGAATCTCCTAGTTTATTAATCTTTCTTAACTTCGAAAAACCTTTTGCTATAAGTGTTTTGGGTTCACTTTTCTTCTTAATTAAGGCCTTAGAATTTGCTAAATGGGCAGGTAATATTATTAGTGCTTCTATTAATGAAATCAACAAAGTCAGAATAACTACTATAGAAACCTCACTGAAAAATTCTCCAATTCTTCCGTCTAAAAATAAAAATAACGAAAAAGCTAATATAGTTGTTATAATTGCAGAGACTACAGGGGGAAGAACCTCTAAAACTCCATCTATAGCTGCTCTATAAGGACTTTTTCCTTTTTCATATTGCTGATAAATATTTTCTGCAATTACAATCCCGTCATCTACTAGGATTCCTATAACGATGATCATTCCAAAGGTTGATAATACATTTATAGTCACTCCAAACATGGGAGCAAAAATAAACATACCTAAAAATGAAACTGGGAGTCCGAACGCTACCCAAAAAGCAAGCCTTGAATTTAAGAAAAGAGAAAGAAATAATAAAACTAAAAGCATTCCTTGAAAAATGTTTTTAATCAGTAATTTATTCCGTTCTGTAAGAGTGACCGATTGATCATTGAGTACCGTTAGTGTAAAGTTATCATTGATTTCATTATACTCTTCAATATAATCTCTAACAGAAGCAGCGGCAGTAATCACATCTTCTGAATTTGTAGAGTTTACAATAATTTCTACTGCGATATCGTTACCTACATATATTCTATTGGGTGTTTCCGAAAATCGATCACTTACCTGAGCAACATCTTTTAATAAAACCCTAGTTCCGTCTGGTTTTGAAAGTACTTCAATATTAGCAAGTTCATCTGCATAATAAAATTTGTTGTTTGCACGAATCAAAAAATCCTCAGCATTAGTTTTAACCTGTCCACCCGTTACAATAATATTAGATTTAGCAATAGACTGTGCAATGGATGAAAAGCTCAAGCCATAAGCTAAAAGTTGACTCTCATTAACTGCAATCTCAATTTCTTCTTGTGGATATCCTGAAACGCTAATTTGAGATATCCCGTTTATTGCACGCAAATCATTTTCGATTTGACGACCAATCTCTTTAAGTTTAATAAGAGAGATGTTATCCCCTGTTAAAGAAAAGTTTATGGTTGATGTAAGTTGCTCTCGTTTTGAAACCACCAGTGGCTCCATTCCAATTGGGTAACTAGGCACTCTATCTACCGCATTTTTAACTTCCAATAACATGAAATTAATATCCCGTTCTTTTTCAACCTCCACTGTTATAGAACCGGAATTTTCTCTTGATATTGAGGTTACACGTTCAACGCCTATTAACCCTTTTAAGTTATCTTCTATTTTTAGAATTACACCTTCTTCAATTTCAAATGGAGATGCGCCAGGATAAGTCACCGCTATTTGAACCGTATGCGATTCTGCAAGTGGAAAATAAGATGACTTTAATGACGTAACCCCTAAAATTCCGAATAATAAAAAGGCTAGAATGACAATATTAACTGCCACATGGTACTTTATGAAATAATCAATTATTTTCCTCATGTTGGCTTATTTTGACGGAGTGATAACCGATGGAAGTACTTCCATTCCAACAAAAGCTCCAATCAATGGCTGAGCAACTATTTCATCTGAATTTTCTAATCCACTAATAATTGCTAATGTTTCTGTAAAATGAAGGGGTACTACTCTTTTAAGTTCAAGTTTATT
>Ga0308001_10001226_pt1 | contig 11650 bp, 8 predicted proteins | sample Neamet5_FD_203167 | JGI IMG/M metagenome (GOLD analysis project Ga0308001, IMG submission 203167) | Marine microbial communities from water near the shore, Antarctic Ocean - #5 | ecosystem: Environmental > Aquatic > Marine > Unclassified | place: Southern Ocean | collected 2014-06-04
CAGTTACCGCAATAAGCTTTGGCCTGTCGGCGCCAAAACGCTCTAATGCGTCTCTGGTTTGTGACATCATGGCCATACCGCCTGATGCGTGGACATTTAACATCCAAACTCCCAAATCTGCAGCCACTACAGCAGCTTTCGCGACCGTATTCGGAATATCGTGATATTTCAAATCTAGGAATACATCAAAGCCTCGAGCTATTACCGAGCGAACAAAATCAGGCCCACTGGCAGTGAAAAGTTCTTTACCGATTTTTATTCGGCATTCCTCAGGATCTAAGTTATCTAAAAAATTTGAGGCTTGTTTGGAGGACTCAAAATCTAATGCAACAATAATACGGCTATTCATGAAGGCATTCCCTTGTGCGATAGAACTCAATGGAAAAGTTCTAACTTAATTGGCGGCTGATTCAGCCTCTACAATTGGCTTAATACAATCCCATTTTTTGCAACTAGGGCATAGCCAATACAATTTTCTCGACTCGTAACCACAATGATTACACTGATAAGCAGAGCTTTTTATCAGTAAGCGGTTAACAATCTGTTCTAACAACTTTAAATTATCACTAACTTTTTCGTCAGTATTTGGAATTTGCAGCCTGAGAAGCTCCATTAACCCTGCCAATGACGGCTTCTTATTCACATAGCCATGAAGAAAGCTAATAGCAGACTCATCGCCCTCGCGCTGTCTAAGCAAGTCAGAAAGCGATAGCACAACACTGATATCTAGCTCCTTGTTAAGCGAAGTGGTCAGCAGTTTTTCATATTCGGATAAGTTGCTAAGCTCCTCATAGCATTGTGCTAGTGGGCCCAAAACCTGACTTACGAATTCCGGGGTATTCAGTCTTATCTGATCTAATTCCTTAATCGCCGCCTTATAATTCCCTAATTCTTGCTCAATACTCGCCAAGGTGAAGGAAGCTCTAATACTTTTCCTATCAAAGCTAAATGCACGCCTAATATGCTCTCTTGCTGTACGAAATTGCTCCTGCTTGATCATGTTTTCCGCTAGCTCACAGCAATAATGTGCTGCTGCGGCTCGCGTTTCCGAGTTTTTTCTATACCCGACGTTTTTCAGTAGTCGGCGAGAGCAGTCTATCGCCTTTTCCCATTCTTTTTCAGTTTGATAAATGGTGATCAACAGCGTAAGCACCTCCCATTGAGCGGGAGAATCTTCACTCAGAATTTCATGTAGCAATCGTTCTGCTCGGTCAAGCAAACCAGAGGTTATATAATCTCGGGCTAGCTGAATTCTAGTAGCATCGATAACCGACTGACTTAGGCTAGGCCTAGCGAGTAAAGCTTGATGGACCTGAATAGCTTTATCAACTTTTCCTCGCCGGCGTAACAATGCCCCCAAAGCAAGATGCGAATCTATTGTTTCACTGTTTATTTCCAAGGCCTTAATAAAAGTGTCGATTGCCTCATCGGGCTCATCGTTTAATAGGAAATTAAGGCCAACAAAATAATCTTGGTAAATACTCCCCCTGCTAATCGCTCTCTTTTTTGCGACTTTGCTTAAACGGCCAATAGTCCAACCCACACCTATAGCCACTATTAGCAATATGTAGATCGCAAAATTCTCCATTAGCTTTGTGGGCTTTTAATTGACTGCGATTTTAATTTATCAACTTTAAGCTCAGCGGCATGTAGTTTTTTATTAAGACGCCTAATTTCACTTTTAGATCTCAGTCCGGAAAAGAAGCGCAAACCTAGTAGCAGACCTAAGAGACCGCCGCTTACAAACGCCCCGATGATCCACACAGAGACTGGCAGCTGTGTAACCTGCCAGCTGCCAAATTTGATGATTACCGGTGTTGAATTGAAATAGGTGAAGGTAATACTGATAATAAATACCAATATTAAAAAAAGACCTGACAGCAAATTTGATAGTTTCTGCATTTTGCTAACTTTTAGGAAGCATCAAAGTGGTATTACTTAAAACAAAAAACGGCACAGCCCAGAAGGCCATGCCGCTCGTTTAAAAAACGCTTACTCAGCGATGGCTCTATAGCTGCTGATCGCCCAACATACTCAGGTTGACCCGATCTCTCAACTCTTTGCCCGGCTTAAAGTGAGGGACATACTTCCCACTTAGAGCTACTGGAGTGCCAGTTTTAGGATTGCGCCCAACTCTTGGCACGCGATAGTGCAGGGAAAAACTTCCGAAGCCTCTGATTTCTATTCTGCCGCCATCAGAAAGAACAAGAGACATATACTCAAGCACTGCCTTAACCGCCAACTCGACATCCTTTGATGACAACTGAGTTTGCTTGGCTGCGATTCGATCAATCAATTCAGACTTCGTCATTATTACTCCCTGCCCTTTTTCGCCACCCTGCGTCTAAGCAGGCTGGCATTTCAGGCTTAGCTAGTTCTTGTCCATCTGAGCTTTAATGAGATCACCAATTGTGGTTGGCGCTACATCGCTGCTGTCTTGCTTCTTATGATCTTGAATCGCTGACTTTTCGTCATCAATTGCAATAGCTTTAACCGACAGACTTAAGACCCTACTTTTGCGGTCTACACTAACGATCTTAACTTCAATCTCATCGCCTTCTTTCAGTGAGTTACGAGCATCTTCAACTTTCTCGCGGCTGATTTCTGAAGCTCTTAAGACGCCTTCAACACCTTCTTTCAAGATAATGTTGGCTGACTTGGCCTCAACTTCGCCGACAACCCCCTTAACGATGCTGCCTTTCTCGAATTCTGAAACATAATTCATAAAAGGATCGTCTTCTAACTGCTTGACGCCAAGAGAGATACGCTCTCTTTCTGGATCAATAGACAAGATAACTGTCTCGATTTCATCGCCTTTGGTGTAGTTGCGAACAGCTTCTTCGCCAGTCTCTTCCCAAGAAATATCTGAAAGATGAACTAAACCGTCAATGTTGCCATCAAGACCGATGAAAATACCGAAGTCGGTGATTGATTTAATACTACCGGAAATTTTATCACCCTTTTTAAAGTTTTCAGCGAAACCATCCCAAGGATTCTGGAAACATTGCTTAATACCTAGAGAGATACGACGACGCTCTTCGTCAATGTCTAAGACCATTACATCGACTTCGTCACCTAGTTGAACAACTTTTGATGGGTGGATATTTTTGTTAGTCCAATCCATTTCTGAAACGTGCACTAAACCTTCTACACCTTCTTCTAGTTCAGCAAAACAACCATAATCAGTCAGATTAGTTACCACAGCTTTAACACGGGTGTTCTCTGGGTAACGGGCTTTAATAGCAACCCAAGGGTCTTCGCCTAGCTGCTTCAAGCCTAATGAAACACGATTACGCTCACGGTCATATTTTAATACTTTAACGTCGATTTCATCGCCTACATTGACGATTTCGCTTGGATGCTTAATACGCTTCCATGACATATCGGTGATATGCAGCAAGCCGTCAACACCACCTAAATCAACGAAAGCACCATAGTCAGTCAAGTTCTTCACGATACCCTTAACGGACATGCCTTCTTGTAATGTTTCTAATAACGCGTCGCGCTCTTCAGTACTTACTGACTCAAGCACAGCACGGCGAGAGACAACAACATTATTACGCTTACGATCTAGCTTGATAAGACGGAACTCTAATTGTTGTCCTTCTAAATGCAATGTATCTCTAACTGGTCGCACATCAACCAACGAACCCGGCAAGAAAGCACGGATATTATTGAGATCGACGGTGAATCCACCTTTAACCTTGCCATTAATAACACCTGTGACGATGTCATTCTTTTCATAGGCTGCCTCAAGCTCCATCCAAGATTCAGCGCGCTTGGCTTTTTCTCTGGAAAGACGTGTTGCACCGAAACCATCTTCAACAGTTTCCAGTGCCACTTTAACTACATCACCTATTTCGAGTGCCAGGTTACCCTGCTCGTCTAGGAATTCAATTCGGGGAATAACGCCTTCAGATTTTAGTCCGGCGTGAACAGTAACCCAGTCAGAATCTATCTCTATTACAGTTCCGGACACAATGGCACCGGGGGTCATGTCGATTTCGATCAGGCTTTCTTCAAACAGTTCAGCAAAATTTTCAGTCATTAAATAATCCAATATAATCAAGAAAATACAACAAACTTCTAAAGTTTATTATATTTAGCCACAGTCCAGCTTTGTGGGTCAGTTAAGTTAAGTTTGCCTGCCGTGAAACTGGAATTCAGCAACCAAACAATTAGTTTTTGAGGAGCTTAAGCAAGTGCTTGGGCAGCCAACCTCGCTACTTTTTCGACTACCTGCTCTAGGCTTAGACTAGTCGTATCAATAACAAGAGCATCCGCAGCAGGCTTAAGTGGCGAGATCTCTCGCTCACTATCCCGCTGGTCCCGCGCCTTCAGCTCCCGCAAAAGGTCGACTAGTATAGCGCCAATACCCTTACCTATCAACTGCTTATATCTTCTTTGCGCTCGCTCCTCTGGGCTGGCGGTAAGGTAAATTTTCAACTGAGCATCTGGAAAAACAACTGTCCCCATGTCACGGCCATCAGCCACGAGACCCGGCGCCTGCCGAAAGTCCAATTGGCGTTGGAATAACGCTTCCCTAGCAGCAGGAATTGCACCTATTTTAGATGCCTGATCGCTCCCTATATCAGTTCTGATTTCGAGGGAAATATCCTCCCCATTCAGTTCAACTGAGTCGGCCCCAAAACGACCGAATTCAACCTGCATATTATGCGCAAGGTCCCTTATTGCTTCGTGATTTTCTAATTCAAGGTTAGCTTTTAACGTAGCAATCCCCAACACTCTATAAAGTGCTCCACTGTCCAACAAGGAAAACCCAAGCTGTTTTGCCAAAATAGCAGCCACCGCACCTTTTCCTGAACCAGAAGGTCCGTCGATTGTGACCACAGGCACCTTAGCGGTCGCCCTCACGGTTTCTCACCCGCAGAAATTAGCATACCGAGTTTTGCCGCGCTTTCTACGAACCCTGGGAAAGAAGTAGCCACGTTGTTGCAATTTAATACAGTAATAGGCTCACTGGCGCAAAGCGCAGCTACACTAAAGGCCATCGCAATACGATGATCTCCATGGCTATCCACAACACCACCGCCAGTCGGACCTCCAGTAATTTTGATCCCATCTTCATACACCTCGGTGACAATACCGAGAGTTGATAGGCCTCTAGCCATAGCGTCAATCCTATCGCTCTCCTTTACCCTTAGCTCTTGCGCGCCATGAAGCACTGTATCGCCGATTGCATTCGCCGCCGCTACAAACAGGACTGGAAATTCATCAATAGCTAACGGGATTTCAGATTCAGGAATTTCTATTCCATGCAGTTGGCTATACTCTACCGTGATGTCTGCAACAGGTTCACCGCCTACTGTTTTTTCGTTGCTAAGAGAAAGCTTTGCTCCCATTAGTTTAAGCAGGTTAATTACCCCAATCCGAGTCGGATTAACACCAACATGAGTCAATGTTAACTTAGCCCCCGGGGTAATTGAGGCGGCTACCAAGAAAAATGCCGCGGAGGAAATGTCCCCTGGAACATCAATATTGGTCGCTGTTAGTAATCCGTCGCCGTTAACACTAGTAACCCCATCCTTACCAACGCTAACAGGGTAAGCAAAACCCATTAGCATCCGCTCAGTGTGATCCCTGCAGGCGGCCGGTTCAGTAATGGAGGTTTCACCATCGGCATATAAACCCGCTAGCAATAAGCAAGATTTCACTTGAGCGCTGGCCATTGGCATAGAGTAATTGCAGCCAGTTAAAGGTGAACCTGAAATCTTAAGCGGCGGAGTGCCCTCAGCTTGAGCTTCAATATTTGCACCCATTTCACGAAGCGGCAAGACTACTCTATTCATTGGTCGCCCAGAAAGAGACTCATCACCGGTAAGCTGTGAATCAAAATCTTGTGCCGCAAGTAAACCCGCTAGTAGCCGCATTGCGGTACCAGAATTGCCCATGTAAAGGGGTTCGTGAGGTGCTTTTAATCCGTGTTTACCGACACCATAAATTGTAAGCTCACCGTTTTCCGGGCCGGTAATTGTGACTCCCATTTCTCGGAAGGCTGCCACCGTGTTTAAAGCATCTTCGCCCTCGAGAAAACCCGAAACATGAGTCACCCCCTCCGCGATTGACCCAAAAATAATGGACCTGTGAGAGATAGATTTATCTCCAGGGACTCGCAATGTCCCGGCAACTTTGCCACCTGGAGCTAAATGAAATGTAATCGGCTTGTTATTCATAATAAGTTTTTTTTCTTTAGTGAAATATTGAGCGATAAATCGATCTCTAGTTTCCTTGCTTCTGCTAAAGAGCTCAAAAAGCGCCTCTTTATCTTTAGCCTTTATTGCATCCTTCAAAATCATAAGGTTTTCAATATAGTCCTCAAGAACTTTTTCTGTCGCCACCGAATTTGCGACAAAAATGTCAGACCACATAACCGGATTGCTTGAAGCGAGGCGACTAAAATCAGCGAAGCCCCCTGCTGCGTAGCGAAAAATATCATCACTACCGTCTTGATTAGAAAGCGCATCAACTATCGCAAACGCCAGCGCATGGGGTAAGTGGCTGGTGGCAGCCAACACTTCATCATGCTTTTGCAAGCTCATGCCAATCACCTGCGCGCCCAACGACCGCCATAGCAAGTTTATCAAAGCTACTGCATCTGTCTTCGTTTGAGAGCTAGGCGTTAAGATGACTTTGCGGCCTTCGAACAGGTCGCTGCTCGCCGCCTCAAAGCCGCTTTTTTCTGAACCTGCAATCGGATGACCCGGAACAAAATTTCCCTGAAATACCTGACTTGTATTTTTAAGCGCATCGGTGATATGCGACTTTACGCTTGCCACATCTGTAACGATTGTTTCAGATTTTACATGACGCTCTAAACTTTGAATAATTGTAGGCAACATCAAGGGAGGTACTGCTAAAACCACTATGTCTGCCTGCCCTGCCATTTCCTCTAAAGTACCACTGCGGCTGATGACTTTGGCGTCTTTTGCGAGATCCAGTGAGGCAAGATTAGCGTCGGTAGCCAATAGTTTTTGTGAAGGATTAGCCTTTCTAAGCCCCTTAGCAATACTTCCGCCAATTAGTCCAAGGCCAACGATTAGTACCGTTTTATCGGCAATCAACGAACATTTAACAACCCTCATAACTCGCTTCCGAACCGCGGATAAGAACCCAATATTTTAATTTCAGCAGTACAAGTCTTAAGCCGGTCGAATAGATTAAGAACCCTCAAATCTTCTCTATGTCCTTCAAAATCCATAAAAAATACATATTCCCAAGCTTCGATTTTCGAAGGTCGAGTCTCTATCTTAGTTAAGCTAATCCCAAGATTTTCGAACGGTTCCAAAATTCTAAAAAGAGCCCCTGGCTTATTGCCGGTGTACACAAGAATACTTGTTTTGTCTTTGCCGGTGGGACTTGCCCCTGAAGGGGAAAGCACTAAAAAACGTGTACTGTTATTTGATTTGTCTTGGATACTACGATGAACGATCTTCAATTTATAAATCTGAGCTGCCAACTCGCCCGCAATCGCTGCTACACCATCTTGCTCAGATGCGAGCTGTGCCGCTCTAGCATTACTTGACACCTCTTCAATAGGAACTCCAGGGTAAGTTGAGGTGAGCCACTGCCGACATTGCGCCAAAGACTGCCTGTGAGAAACGATAAGTTTTGGAGTTTCAATTCTGGGGGAACTATGGCTGACCATCATGTTATGCGTGATCGGTACAATCACTTCTCCAGAGATCTGGAGAGAAGTGTCAACAAGACAATCTTGAGTATTATTTACCGCTCCTTCCGTGGAGTTCTCCACCGGAACGACCCCAAAATCAGCATCTGATCTCTCTACACTAGAAAACACATCATCTATAGATGCCAAAGGGATATATTTTTGCTCTCCAGTAAAGTAGCTCGTTGCTGCTAACTGGGAAAAAGTGCCTTCTGGCCCTAAGTAAGATACTTTAAAAAGGTTAGTCAACTTATCAGCTCTAATTAGCACGCAATGTATTGAATAAATTCAAGAGTTTGAGACCCAACTGACAAGGGCCTCTTACTCATATGATGAAGAGTTAGTCTTCTTCCGTCTCACTTCCTTCATTTTTTTCAGCTGATTCTACAGACTGCTCAACAACGGCTTCAGATCCTTCAGCTTCCTCAAAAACCTGAACCGCTTCCGGCTCGTCGACCTGCTCTAAACCAACCAGTTTCTCACCGTCTTTAAGTCTAATCAGGCGCACACCTTGTGTGTTTCTACCTTGCACAGACACTTCTTCAACCCGCGTTCTAACCAAGGTACCTTTGTCAGAGATAAGCATAATCTCATCGCTTTCTGAAACCTGAACGGCACCCACTACAGCCCCATTACGATCGCTGGTTTGCATGCCAATCACACCCTGACCGCCGCGACCGTAGATAGGGAAATCTTCGCTAGCTGTACGCTTGCCATATCCGTTTTCACTAACCGATAAGATCTGCTTGCCTTCCTCTGGAATAATAAGTGAAATCATCGAATAACCATCGGCCATCTTAACTCCCCTTACACCCCTGGCTGTCCGCCCCATTGCACGAACATCAGATTCTTTAAATCGAATTGTTTTGCCACTGCTGCTCACCAACATAATGTCTTTAGAACCGTCAGTAACAGCGGTGCCGACAAGCTCATCGCCGTCATCTAATTCGATCGCACGAAGCCCTACACTGCGCTGACGAGCAAAATCGGTAAGCGCCGTTTTCTTGACAGTCCCGTTAGAAGTAGCCATAAAAATATATTTGTCTTCCTGATACTCACTCACCGGCAACATACTCGTAATTCTCTCGCCTTCGCCCAAAGGCAATATATTTACGATGGGCTTACCTCTCGATATACGGCTAGCCACAGGAATCATAAAAACTTTTAGCCAATACACCTTACCAACACTGCTAAAGCACAACAGCGTGTCATGAGTACTAGCAATCAGCAGGTGCTCAACAAAATCTTCATCTTTTACAGATGCGGCTGCTTTGCCCGTGCCGCCACGGCGCTGAGCCGCATAATCTGATAAAGGCTGCGTTTTCGCATATCCCCCCTGAGAAATAGTCACCACTCGATCCTCTTCAGTAATGAGGTCTTCCATGGTTAAGTCCAGCTGCGAACCAACGATTTCAGTGCGACGCTCATCGCCATAATCATCTCGCACTTGCTCCATCTCGTCTCGAACAACACTTAACAAGCGAGCTTGATTCAGCAGAATATCCAAGTGATCCGCTATCTGAACAAGCAGCTCTTGGTAATCGTTTATCAACTTTTCATGTTCTAAGCCGGTGAGCCTGTGCAATCTCAGTTCCAAAATAGCCTGAGCTTGATCCGGCGACAAAAAGTACTGATTATCTTTTAAGCCATATTCTTCAGCCAGGCCCTCCGGGCGACAAGCATCTGCGCCCACCGCTCCCAACATTGCTAATACACTGTCTGATTTCCATGAGCGCGCCAGCAACTTTTGTTTAGCTTCTGCAGAAGTTGGGGACTTTTTGATGAGCTCTATCACTGCATCTATATTTGCTAAAGCAACCGCCAAACCTTCCAATACATGGCCTTTTTCTCTGGCTTTTCTAAGCAAATAGCTCGTTCGCCTGGAGACAATCTCGCGGCGATGACGGATAAAAGCATCTAAGATTTCTTTGAGGTTAAGAACTCGCGGCTGACCATCAACCAAGGCCACCATGTTAATACCGAAGACCGACTGCATTTGAGTTTGGGAGTACAGGTTGTTTAAAACAACTTCACCCACTTCCCCTCTGCGAAGCTCAATAACGATTCTGAGCCCATCTTTGTCAGATTCGTCGCGAAGCTCGGTAATACCTTCAAGCTTCTTCTCTTTAACTAACTCAGCAATACGCTCTATCAACTTTGATTTGTTCAGTTGATACGGTATTTCGGAAACAATGATCGTTTGTTTGCCAGTTTTTTCATCTTCAATAACGGCCGCTTTGGCGCGAACATAAATTCGCCCGCGCCCAGTTTTATAGGCCTGAACGATTCCAGCCTTGCCGTTGATTATTCCAGCAGTGGGGAAGTCTGGCCCAGTGATGTGCTCCATCAACCCATCTATATCCATCTCTGGGTCATCTAGCAAGGCTATACAACCGCTAATAACCTCAGTGAGGTTGTGTGGCGGGATGTTAGTCGCCATGCCAACAGCGATGCCAGAAGAACCATTTACTAATAAATTAGGTATTTGAGTGGGCATCACATCTGGGATGTGCTCGGTGCCATCGTAATTCGGGGAAAAATCAACCGTGTCTTTGTCTAGGTCTGCTAGTAAATCATGGGCAATTTTAGACATCCGAATTTCGGTATACCGCATTGCTGCTGCTGAATCGCCATCAATTGAACCAAAATTACCTTGACCATCAACTAATGGGTAGCGCAGAGAAAAGCTTTGCGCCAATCGTACGATAGTGTCATAGACAGCTGTATCACCATGAGGATGGTACTTACCAATCACATCACCAACGACACGAGCCGATTTTTTGTAAGGTTTATTATAATCGTTATTCAGCACGTTCATGGCAAAAAGTACTCGCCTATGCACTGGCTTAAGACCATCTCGCACATCCGGCAAAGCCCTACCTACAATCACACTCATTGCATATGCAAGATAGGACTCTCGCATTTCACTCTCTAAGGCAACGGGTGATACTTGTTTAGCAAATTCTGACATATTGTTATTTTTTCCTGAAAACCAGAAGAAGGCTGCGACCTGATTTTGTCGCCGCCATTAAGAAAAATAATGAGTGTATCGGCGTTTTTTTGTCGCCTAATTAAGGCGAATTATTATGCTTGATTTGGCCTCGTCAGCAAGGCTGGCAAGACAATCAAAACCCAGCGATAATTCTAACACAAACAGGCCCTTAATAGGTAGCCAGATTGCAGTTTAAGGCATCGAAAAAACCCTTCCTTATCAATCATTTCCTCAACAAAGACTAAGTCATTAGAAGCAAGACTAGGCTCCGATTTAAGGCTATAATTCACGGTAAACCACGGTGTCTCATATTCCTCTTTATTAAACAAACAGGCTCTCAATTGAAACTCGACACGCAACTCGACGCAGACCTCCTAATATTCGCAGACTGGATCATTCCTGTGGTTCCTAGAAACACCGTTTTAGAAAATTCAGCTATCGCTATAAAAGACGGCAAGATCATTGCCATTCTTGACCAACAAGACGCACGAGCACGAGTCAATGCCAAATCAACTGAAAACCTAAAAAACCACGTACTCATCCCCGGGCTTGTAAATGCGCACGGCCACATCCCAATGGCGTTACTTCGCGGTATAGCTGACGACATGCCACTTAAACAATGGCTTGAAGAAAGGATCTGGCCTCTCGAAGGCCGCTTTGTAAGTGCTGAATTTGTTAAACAAGGCGCTCAGCTAGCTGTAGCCGAGATGATATCTTCCGGAACCACCTGTTTTTCAGACATGTACTTCTTTCCAGAAGAAGTAGCCAAAGTCACTATAAGCGCAGGGATTCGCGCGCAGCTGGCGAGCCCAATCATGGATTTCCCGACCGCTTGGGCACAAGTCGCGGATGAGTACATCTCCAAAGCTACCGATTTACATGATATGTACCGTAACAGTGAGCAAATCTCTACGGCATTTGGCCCTCATGCGCCCTATTCTGTTTCTGATGGACCTTTAATAAAACTACAG
>Ga0308001_10001240_pt1 | contig 11559 bp, 10 predicted proteins | sample Neamet5_FD_203167 | JGI IMG/M metagenome (GOLD analysis project Ga0308001, IMG submission 203167) | Marine microbial communities from water near the shore, Antarctic Ocean - #5 | ecosystem: Environmental > Aquatic > Marine > Unclassified | place: Southern Ocean | collected 2014-06-04
AAATATTAAAAGAAAATTACGAAGATAGAATTTCAGAGCGATTAACTGACACAATTTTTGTTTATACTACTTTATACGATACAACAACCGTACTTGATACAACTTTTATTTATACCAATGCAACCACCACTGTTTATGATACTACTGTTATCATAGATAGTATTTATGTAAACAGTTATGATACCACTACCATAGTTCAAGCAAATTACGATACAGTATATGTTATGGATACCACTGTTGTTGTTAATTATGATACTACAATAATGAAGGATACAATTTGGGCATTTGCATATGATACAACTTCTATATATGATACAACTTGGGTCTTTGCTCATGATACCACTGTAATTAGAGATTCTATATGGTTGTTTGCTGTTGATTCTGTCAGAACATTTGACACACTTGTCGTATCAAATAATGACACAGTAACTATTCATACTTATTCAAGTAAGTTTCCAAATAACTTTACTCCTGATATGATTAGAGAAAATCAATCGGCATTTCCAAAATATAAAACTTTAGGTGATGCTCTTAGAGCAAGAGATACTGGTGATAAATCAGCACAAGGTTGGATTAATCAAGCACTTAATGCAGCTGGTGGTGATTGGACTAAGGCTGAAGATGAATACAAACAACTTCAGAAGATTTATTCTACAGCAATGGTAAAAGCTATTACTCGCCAACCAAAGGATAATGCATTTATTGGTCCTGATTTAAAATATAGATCTGTTATTTTTGATACATTAAAAATCCTAACTTTTGATACTACCTTAATTCAAGATACAGTTAAGAACCTTGTTAAGCAAACTTATGTGAAATATGATACATCGATTGTTAACAATCGAAGAGAAGTAATTGCGAACACAACACCTCCAGGACATGAATTAATTATTAAATATCATCGAAATGGTAGAGTTAAAGAAAAAGGATTAATGAAAGGTAGCAAGAAAAATGGGGAATGGATGCAATACGATTTTAAAGGAATTCCTCTAAGAAAGTCTGTTTATGAAATGGGTAGAATAGTTGAAGATGAATTAGTTGTCAATAATGAGAGTGATAAACCGGATAAATCAATAGATATTTTTTCAAGGTCATCTAAAAAAGAGAAGACTAAAGAAAAATCAGAAGAGACTAAAACTAAAAGATTTTTTAAATTACCTAAATTTGGAAAAAAATAATATAAATATCTAAGGTTTTTCTGCTAATTCGACTAGTACTCCACCAGCTGAAGATGGATGGATGAAAATAATTTTGTACCCTTCTGCTCCGATAGTAATGTCATTTCCAATCAGTCGAATTTTCTTTTCTTTCATCTCAATCAAAGAATCTTGTATACTATCAACTTCCAAACAGATATGATGAATACCTGATCCATTTTTTTTAAGAAATTTTGAAATTGGTGAATTAGGAAAATTAGCCTCTAGTAATTCAATTTTACCTCTCCCAGTATCATAAATATCTGTCGATACACCCTGTGATTTTACATCTTCAAATTTTCTATTTTTTAATTCTAAAACTTCGCTCCAGAATGGTGCTTCTTTTTCTAAGCTATTTACTGCAATCGCGATATGTTCAATTCCTAAAATTTTCATTAATATAATCCATTTACTGGTTTTTTTAAATTTAGGCCTAACCCGCTTTTTCCATTTAGTGATAGAAAACCATTTATAATCTCAATTCCTATATAAGGATCATTTTTTATTAATAAATTACCATCTAGATCTATTAAATCGACTTCACCTGCTAATTGAGCAGCAGCAGTGATACCAATAGAACTTTCTATCATACATCCAAGCATAACTTTTAAATCATACTTCTTAGCCAAACGGATTATTTTAAGTCCTTCAGTAATAGAACCACATTTCATAAGTTTAATATTTACACCATCAAAAGCTGAATGTATTTTATGTATGTCTTGTAGAGAACAACAGTTTTCATCAGCATATATGTCTAAGGGAGAATTTTCTTTTAATTTCAATGTATTATAAAGTTGATTAGCTGGGAAAGGTTGTTCAATTAATTCAATATTATAATCATATAACCACTTGCAAAGACTTATTGCTTTGTCAAGGCTCCATCCTTCATTAGCATCAACACGAATTTTTTTATCAGTATATTTTCTTATTTCTCTGATAATACTTCTATCATCATTTAGAGTACCCAGTTTTACTTTTAAAATATCATATGGTAAGGATTCTTTAATTTTTTGTTCGATTTCATTTATATGACCTAAAGCAATTGTGAAGCTTGTTTTATGCGATTTTATATACTTAATTTTTAAAAATTCATAGACAGTTTGTTGTTTTTTTTGAGCAAAAAAATCTAATAATGCCATGCTAAAAGCTGCCTCTAAAGATTTAATACCCATTAATTGAGGATAGATAAAACTCCAAATTGAAAGGTAATCAGAGTTATTTTTTGGTAGATTAATTCCTTTTGATAATATATTTTCAATTAATTTTATAGATTCATTATATCTTATAGAAGGTGCAGCTTCCCCTCTTCCAACAAGTTCGTCTTCTTTCAAATATATAAATAAAACATCATACCAAGTGTTTTTACTTCTTGAGATACCAAAGCTATGTTTTAAAAAAATTCGATATTTTTTGAAATAAAGTTCCATGGAATCGCTTGTTTAAATACTAAGAACTAAAAGAAGGTTTTCTCTTTTCAATAAAAGCAGATAACCCTTCAATCGTTTCTTTTGATTCAAAACGATCACCAAATATCTTTGCTTCTATTTCTAATCCTTCAGAAATAGGTTTTTCAGCTGCAATGTTAATACAATATAGAGAGTCGGTTAAAGCTATTGGTCCATTTAATAAAATTAGTTCGGCAAATTTAATAACTTCTTTTAATAAATCATCAGGTGCAAAGACATTATTTACCAGACCAATTCTAAATGCTTTTTTAGAATCAATTAATTGTCCACCTGTAATTAATTCAATGGCATGACCTTTTCCAATTATTCGGGGTAACCTTTGAGTGCCTCCCCATCCAGGAATAAGACCGATTCTGACCTCAGGTTGTCCAAATTTAGCATTATCACTTGCAAAGCGTAGATGACATGCCAGGCTAATTTCGCATCCACCTCCTAGTGCAAATCCATTTACTGCTGCAATAATAGGCTTTGGTGATGTTTCTATAGTCTGTGTCACTTCTTGACCTAGTTTAGAAAATTCATAACCACCTTTTTTATCTAACGATTTCATGATTTTAATATCAGCACCTGCAATAAATGCTTTTTTCCCAGAACCAGTAATAATAATTACTCCAATATTTTTATTTTTTATAAATGAAATCACTAATTGATTTAATTCTTTTAAAACTTCAGGAGTCAAAGCATTTAAAGCCTTTTCTCTATTTATTGTTAAAATTCCAATTTTATTTATTATTTTATTTTGAATGTCCATATAATTCCTTTTATTTCCAAAATGTTTTACTAAACAAAACAATTACTGTGAAGATCTCTAAGCGACCTAGCAACATACAAAAAGTTAGAACCCATTTACCAGGATTAGATAACAGTGCATAGTTATCAGTTGGACCAAATTCGCCTAAACCTGGTCCAATATTACCCATAGATGATGCAGCTGCACCAATTGCAGATTCTAGATCAAGTCCAAATAGTGTCAAAATAATTGTTGATAAAATAAATGCCGACATAAAAAATAGAAAAAATCCCAAGGTATTTTTTACAACATCTTCCTTTATAAGTTTTTTTCCAATTTTCACTGGTATTAAAGCTCTAGAATGAAGCATTCTCCTTGTTTCTAATGCTGCATATTTTACCAAGAGCATACATCTAATAACTTTCATACCTCCAGCTGTTGAACCACCCATACCACCAATAAACATAAGAGTTAAAAGGATAGCTTGTACAGCAACAGGCCAAAGTTCATAATCAAAAGATCCAAAACCTGTAGTTGTCAGAATAGAAATAGTATTGAATAAAGATTCCCTAAAATTCAGATGTGTAAATCCATTATTATTTATTGAAATTATAAAAAATATTAAAATCGTAATAATTAATGTCCCAAAAAAATAAACTAAAAATTCTTTATCTTTTAGATAAGACCTTGCATCTCCGTTAATTGCCCTAAAATGGAGAGAAAAATTCACTCCAGCAACAAACATAAAGAATATAATAATATAATGTATAATAGAACTTTCATAATGTCCAATACTGGCATTTTTTGTTGAGAATCCTCCAGTGGGCATCGTTGTAAAAGCATGACAGATAGAATCAAAAATACCCATACCAGCTATGATTAAGGCTATTATTTGAGCTACGGTTATTCCGACGTAAACAATCCAAAGAAATTTAGCAGTTTCACGAACACGTGGTTTTATTTTATCAGCAACAGGACCAGGGACTTCAGCCTTAAATAATTGAACCCCTCCAACACCTAAGAGAGGTAATATAGCAATATAGAATACAACTATACCCATACCTCCTATCCATTGAATAAAAGAACGCCAAAATAAAATTCCATGAGGTAAACTTTCAATTCCATTAGACAAATGAGGAAGGGTATTTATATTTCCTAATATTGACGCTCCAGTAGTTGTTACACCTGACATTGATTCAAAAAAGGCATCCGTTACATCTGGTATTGCTCCAGAAAAATAAAATGGAAGAGCTCCTGCAATTGCTGTAATTACCCAAGAGAAAGTGACAATGGCAAATCCATCTCTATTTGTTAACGTCTGATTATGTCGAGTGAAAGCCCATAACGGGAGTCCTATTGCTATGCAAGTAACCAAGGAAATAAGAAATCCATTTAGATCATTTTCACCATACCCAAAAGAAATAATAATAGGTATAACCATTGTTATACCTATTATTGAAAGGAGAGCACCTAAAATATTTAGGAGTATTTTAAATCTCATGAAGAAAAGAGTTTTTTAAGCTTACTAATTGCCTTGGGTTTTGTAAAAACGAGAGCAGTATCATCTTCGGTTAATATTGATGTTCCATGTGCAATTCTAATTTTCCCATGATGGTTAATCATCCCTACGATACAATCTTTAGGAAAGTTCAGTTCTTTAAGAGGTCTTTCAGTAACTGGGCTACCTGGTTCTGGTTGAAACTCTATTACATCTACTTCAATTTCATCAAAAGTCACAACAGGAATTTCGGTTATATCTGAATGTAATTCTTTTAGTATAGCATTAACCGTAGATAAGTTTTTACTAAATACGGCTCCTGCCCCAATTTCTTGAATAGCAGGTATATATTCAGTTGTAGATAAATGAATTACGCTTTGCCCAGCTCCTAAATGATTAGCTAAAAGTCCAGCCATTAAGTTTGTCTGCTCATTTTCAGTTACAGCTATAAAACTATCAACATCTTGAATATTTTCTGATTTTAAAAATTCGATATCAGTACCATCACCATAAATAATCATTGATTCATCAATTATATGAGAGATCTGACCTGCTTTTGGTCTGTTTTTTTCAACTAAACGAACATTTAGAGATTCATTGGGTAATTCTTTTGCTAATGTTCTACCTATTTTTGAACCACCAATAATCATAACTCGATGTGTGTGAGTCACTTCTTTAGATAATAAACCCATTAAATTCTCAAGATCTTCAGTTTTAATAATAAAATAACCAATATCACCTACTTTAAATTCAAACTCTGCCCATGGAACGATAGTTTCCTGACCTCTTAGAGTGGCAATAACACCAAACCTAAAATGACTATTATTTTTTGCAATTTTACCAAGAGGCTGTTCCAGAATATTAATGCAATTTTTATCTATAGTTAAACCAAGCATTGTTAATCTTCCTGCTTCAAATTCCATAACTTGAACAGCATATGGATGTTTAACAAGCCTCATTATTTCTTCACAAGCGGCTTTTTCAGGATGAATTACTACATCAACTCCAAATTTCTCAGGTCTAATAATTGAATCTTGAGTAGTATATTGTTGATTTCTCAATCGCGCTATTATTTTATTAGCACCTAATTTATGTGCCTGTTGAGAAGCGATAAGATTAACTTCATCAACTCTAGTAAGGCACAACACATAATCAGCATCACCAACTTTTGCATCATTAAGACAATTTGGACTAGCACCGTTACCTTCAACGACTATTACATCAAGATTTTCTGAAGCTCTTTGACATTTTAAGGGATCAATATCAACAACGGTGATATCATAATCTTCTTCACTAAGTGCCTTGGCTACGTGAAAACCAACTTCACCTCCACCTATTATTACAACTTTCATTTATTCTACCAATTTGATTTACAATTAAAGTTACTTACTATATTTAAATTAAAAATAAATTTATATATTTGTATTTTTACGAACAATATTAGCGCCTAAAGATCTAAATTTTTCTTCAATCAATTCATAACCTCTATCAATATGATATATCCGGCTTACACTAGTTTCACCTTTTGCTGCAAGTCCTGCTACGATTAATGAAGCACTTGCTCTAATGTCTGTTGACATAACTGGTGCTCCGACTAATTCCTTAACTCCTCTAACAAAAGCGGTGTTTTTATCAATTTTTATATTTGCTCCAAACCTGTTTAATTCTGGAACGTGACTAAATCGATCATGATAAACTGTATCTGTAATAATAGAGGATCCTTTTGCCAGAGACATTAAAGCAACCCATTGAGCTTGAAGGTCTGTTGCAAATCCAGGATAAACAGAAGTTTTCATATCAACGGCCTTAATAGTTTCTGGTGGTGAAATAGTTATTGAATCCTCTCCAAGACTAATATTACAACCACTCTCCTTCAGTTTAAGTAGAAGACTATCTAAATGACTTGGTATTACTTTTTTAAGTGTTATTTCTCCTAATAGTGCACCTGCAACCAAAAAAGTTCCTGCTTCAATTCGGTCTGGAATTACATCGATATTCGCAGGTTTAAGATTTCTAACTCCTTCAATTATTAAGTGAGAAGTGCCTATCCCTGAAATATTTGCTCCCATCATATTAAGATATTGGCATAATTGAACAATCTCAGGTTCTCTTGCGGCATTTTCAATTATTGTTTGACCATCAGCTAAGCTTGCTGCCATAACAATGTTTCCAGTTGCTCCAACAGAAGGAAATTCAAAGTTAATAACTGCACCCTTTAATTTTTTTGCTTCTGCTAAAATGTATCCACTTTCTAAAGTGATTTTAGCTCCTAACTTTTCTAAACCTTTTAAATGAAAATCAACAGGTCTTGGTCCCCATGCACATCCTCCAGGTAACGAAACTTTAACATAACCAAATCTTGCAAGAAGTGGGCCTAATACATAAAAGGAAGCCCTCATTGTTTTGACTAATTCATATGGTGCTTCAGGATTATTGACTGAAGAACCATCAATTTCCAAAGAACCATTCTTAAATTGACACTTTGCTCCAACAATTTCCATTAATTTGATCATTGTACGAGTATCTCTTAGATTGGGAACACGTGAAATTTTTGAAATCCCATTAGCCATCAGTGTGGCTGTCATAATCGGTAACACAGCATTCTTTGCACCACTAATTTCAATAGAACCAGATAATTTTTTTTGTCCTTCAATTAATATTTTATCCATTTAAATCCTGAGTTTTTTCCCTAAAAATAATTCGTTCATGATTTTTTCGCGATCATTTCCTTCTGCATATATATAATCTACAGAAGTATTGTCTTTCTCAACATGTTTAACAATATGTAAATGATTATCTGCTTTAATTGCTATTTGAGAAAGGTGAGTGATACACATAACTTGTTTTGACTTTGATAATTCTAGTAAGTGAGAGGCTACTTTCTCTGCTGCGTTCCCTGATATCCCTGAATCAATTTCATCAAATACTAAAGTTTCAACTGGATCAAGTTTTTCGAAAACAGTTTTAATAGCAAGCATAATTCTTGAAATTTCCCCACCTGAAGCAATAAGAGATAATGGTTTAGTGGGTTCACCAGGATTTGCAGAGAGATAGAATTCAACATTATCTATCCCTTTAGAGTTATGTTCATAACATGTATTTATAATTTTTACAAAACCATTTTTTTGAGCTTTATTAATAATTTTAATCTCAAAATGAGATCCAGGCATATTTAAATTTTTCATACTATTCTGAATTTTCAATGATAGAACTGAAGCCATTTCTTTTCGTTTTTTATGAACTTCAATCGAAATATTAGTGAATTTTTCTTTTACTTTTTTAATTTTTTCTATTAAAACGGCTTGTTCTTTTTCAGGGTTTTTATTTATTTTCAATTCTTTTTGTATATAGGCTCTTTTTTCTTTGACAGAATTTAAAGAGCCACCATATTTACGCTTCAAGGTCTCTATTGAGGATAATCGATCTTCGACAACTTGAAGTTCTTCTGGTTTTAGTTCTAATTTTGAAAGTTGATCAAATAGCTCCGATTGAACTTCTTGTATTTGAATAATTGAATTATCTAAAAGTTTTGTGACCTTTGAAAGCTCAGAATCATACTTCTCTATAGATGAAACAAGGTTTCTTAAATAATCTATTTGAGAAAAAACAGCCTCTTCTTTTTCAAAAAGGATATGATTAGTTTGATTTATTGTTTGAATTATCTCTTTTAGATGAGACAATCGCTTATACTGTTCATCAAGAGTAATATCTTCATTTTCTTTAGGGTTGACAGAATCTATTTCACTAGCTTGAAAATTCAATAAACTAATTTGATTATTTTTTTCATCTACATTTTTTTTTAGCTTCTCAAGTTTTTCATTTAAATGGTTATTTTCTTTAAAAAGAAATTCTAGAAGTTTAACCTTATCATCATTTCTACAATATTTGTCTAAATAATCAATATGAATTTCAGAATTTAATATTAGTTGTTGTTCATTTTGACCATGAAAGTCAATACTTAAACCTGTATGGTTTTTTAAATCATTTAAAGAGATTGGTTGGTCATTGAGATACGCTCTACTTCTGCCTGTAATTGAAATCAAACGTCTAATTTTAATTTTATTTATACTAGCCTCTATAATTGACTTTTCTTTCCCACTTCTAACCATGTATTTAGATATTTTCCCTCCAATAGAAATACCTAACGCTTTTAAAATTACTGATTTACCAGATCCAGTTTCACCAGTAATAACAGTTAGTCCCTTTTTGAAAGGTATCTTTAATTCCTTTATAATTGCAAAATTTTTAATATAAAGAGTCTTAATCATTTCTTTCTAGTCAAAAAATAAAACGCTATAAAAGATCCGACCACCCCTCCAATAACATCAGCGATTAGATCAAAAAAGCTTGGATCTCTTCCTGGTATCAAAGATTGCCAAGATTCATCAACTATACCAAAAAGAAAACTTAAAAAAGATACACATATAATTGGGTATGAGAATCTGTTATTGACTACTCTAAAACAAAAAATTCCAAAGAAAAGATATTCAAAAAAATGTAATAACTTATCGGGAGTTAATAATATTTTATCTGGAATTGAAGTACTTGAAATACTTGAGCCAATTATTATTATTATAGAATAAAGAAATAAATGTATTTTTTCATTTTTCATAATTACTAATTCAATGTGGCATTAATTCAAAAAGGTTAGCTTCTATTTATGATTTAAAACCTAAAAGGGTTATCTGTAAATGAGAGGCTTTAACATAAAAATTATATGTATTAAGATTTTAAATTTGTCATTAAAACTCAAAATGTATTTCCCAACTTTAATTAATGGTATTTCTATGTAGGTTCTGATTGAAAATTTAATAATCTGCTACTAAAACTTTATCTATTTTTTTATTTTTTACTTAGGAATCTCATTAAAAAGTATAAACTGAAAAAGCTATGGCATGAAACTTTGTATGTGAAATTGAAACTTTACAATTCCCTTCATGTAAAAAATGAAGAACCGCATTTGGTTCACCAGATTTTAGGTGTTCAATTTCAATAGAAAGAAAAGAGATAGCTTTTCTGTAACCTGAAGATTTTAGCGCTTTCATTATTGCTTCTTTAGCAGCAAAACGACCTGCATAGTGAATATTTGGATCAAATTTTGAGGAACAATATTTTTGTTCTTTCAAGGTAAATATCCTTTCAATAAAACGATTCCCTATATTCTTTATTGAAGATTTAATTCGATTTACCTCAACTAAATCAGTGCCTATATAAACTTCAGACACTGCAATTATATTCTTCTATAATCATAACTAATTGATAAATATCATTTAAGTCCCAATCTGCACCAGAATTCACTGTACCAAAAGTATCACCATACCTTGCAAAAGCTGTTTTCATACCAATTTTTTGTGCTCCGACAACATCTCTTTCTGGCCAATCACCAACCATAATTGTCTCATTTGGATTTAAATTCATTTTTTTTAATGAAAGTCTAAATGGTTTTTCAGACGGTTTTCTTTCACCGGTATCATCAAAGGTCGTTACGACGTCAAAAAAGTGATAAAGGTTTAAATAGTAAATTCTCATCCACGCTTCTCTGCTGGGAGCATCTGTCACTACTCCGAGTTTAATTCCTGATTTTGCAAGAGACATTAATGTCTTATTAACATTAGGATAAACCATAAGGTTTGCTTCTCGTGCTCTCCTGTAGGCGACTATTCCAGCAGCTAAAAATTTAGGTTCAACATAACCAATTTGTTTCTCAATAAAAACATCAAATACTTTTTGATTTTCCCATCCAAATTCCCCATATATTGCAATTATTTCTTTGTAAGATTGATCTTCATCTATTAACAGTCCTGCTTCAATCATCCCTTTAATTGCAGACTTAACCGCATACTCTTTCATTTTCATAAAATCTAGTAGAGTATTATCTAAATCAAATATCACTCCTTTTATAGGAAGTTTTTCAGTCATCTACTTCTCGTATTTTGCAGGGTTATTTATTTCATCAATTTTACGCTCAGCCATTTTTCTCCAATCTCTATCTTTCCGAGCTTCTTCAAAATATTTTTTTGCTCGTGTATTATTTCTTTTTCCTTTTTCAGCAATGCCCAGTTCTAACCATCCACCACCAAATTTATTCTTCAAATCGACACATGATTGAGCTGCTATGCTAGCATTCTTATACTGTTCAAGATGATTATAAGTTGAGGCTAAATTAAAATACTTATTAAAATCTTTTTCATCTAAACTAGTAGAAATTTTTAGATTTTCAGCAGCATCTATATAGTTTTCTTGTTCAAGGTACAAAAGTCCAAGTCTCATAAAACCGTCAGAATATATTGGGTCAATTTGAGTGATAGTTTTTAATATATCCTCAGCTTGTTTGTAATCATTCTTATCAGTGAGAAGTTTTCCCAAGTTACCATATGCTTTTGAATATGCAGGGTTTAGTTCAATGGCTTTTAAATAGTGCTCAATCGCTTGATCTGCATTGCCATCACTTTCATAGGCGGTTCCTAAAGTAAACCATGTTTTATCGTGATCTGGCTTTATATCAAGTACTTTTTTTAAAGTTGTAATTGCAGTATTTGATTTTCCTTGTTTCTTTTGTAAAACACCTAATTGAAAATAGGCAAGATAAAAATTTGGATCGAATTCTAAAGCTTTTTGATAATAATCATTTGCCTTTGATAAATCTCCTCGCTTATAAGACTTATTACC
>Ga0308001_10001243_pt1 | contig 11541 bp, 9 predicted proteins | sample Neamet5_FD_203167 | JGI IMG/M metagenome (GOLD analysis project Ga0308001, IMG submission 203167) | Marine microbial communities from water near the shore, Antarctic Ocean - #5 | ecosystem: Environmental > Aquatic > Marine > Unclassified | place: Southern Ocean | collected 2014-06-04
TTTCCTGTTTCTTGTTTCTTATTCTGGCTGTGGGCCGGACACAGGATCTATGTCATTTTGGTTGCCGGTAGGCTCGACAGGGGTTGAGTTATTTACGGAGTTCGCAGGTTGGGTAATCGTATTCATCTGCAAAGTAACCGCCGTTTGAGCCAATAGTCGGCCGTTAACTGATGCGCCTGTATTCACAGCGACCATTGTTTTAGCGAGGACGATGCCTTCAAAGTGGGCATAGGTTCCAATAGTGACTGCTCCTGCGACCTGCCAGAAGATGTTCTTATTCTGAGCGCCGCCTGTGAGGATCACTTCAGTGTAGCTAGCCTGAGTCAAGGTTCCCGCTATCTGAAAGATCCAAACAGCGTTTGGGTTGCCCTTGGCATCGAGGGTAAGACTCTGGTCAATCAAAATACCGGAGCTCCATTTATAGAGACCAGGCTCTATAGTTAGCCCACCAATTGTCCCGGCAGCTAATTCAGTAACGTCAGGTGAAACTCGCCCCGCCGCGTTGGTGTATGCATATCCCATGTCGCCCACCGCTGCGGTCAGGAAGGGAGCATCGGTTGTCGTGCAGGGCAGAGGGCCAGCGGCGTTAACAGTATAGACATTACCCGTAACTTCGCCGCAGCTAAGCAAAAGCGCTGCGCCGGTGATGGGACTAGTTCCAACATCTCCGGTAACATTGGATGGATAAACGTCGGTGATGCCGCTTTGGCTCAGTATGGCGAAAGTCTCAGCGTAACCTAGCTCTACCGGCATCCGGTTACTGGCAACATCAGGTTGGCTGGGTTCTTCTGCTGGCGGCAGAGGCTCAGACTGGTAGCTGGTTATAGGCCCAGGGTAACCAATGTCTCCTAGCATCAGAGTACTATCAACTTCAGCGTTTGAGATGCCAGCTGAAGACGCAGCGATTAATAAAGATAGAAGAAATTTTCTTGAATTTGTTGAGCATGAGTACATGCGGTTTCCTTTAACGTGTTGCTTTGAATGTTAGCCTGTGGGCGTGACTTAACCCAAAATGATATATAAAAATGAGCTTTAATAACACATTTAATTTTACAATGGATTACAAAACTTAACTAAAACCACTTTTTCGCCGCTAAACTCGGCTCAAATGCTTACAGTCCGCCCTAAAATCGGTTACTGAATCAGCGCGGTAGGCGAGTTGAGACAGGGTTTCGCTACCAATTTGGAGGTGTATTGTTGGCGCCTCATATTCCTGCTTCAGTCGTGAGGATTTCCCTAGATTTTCGAAACACTCTTCATAGGTATGGTTTATATGCACAGTTCGAGGTACTGAGTATAGACACAGAATCGAAAATAGCTGGTCGGATGCACTTTAAGAGAAAAGGTTTTTGAATGACTAGAGCACCAAGCAGATCGCAGACTATAAATTTCTCTTAGATAGAGGGCGCTGCATAGGTCCGGACTTGATAGGCGAAAATAAATAAAAGAAGCGAAATAGAGAGAATTAAATAAAGCGAATCAGTGTAAATGCGAATTCGCTGAGAGTCTAAAATGAAGCATCGGCGGATGCCGATGTGGGGGCAAAAAAATCACGAAGCATCTAAAAGACTAAGGGCTGCGCCAATATATCCGTGAGTAGCAAAAACAGGCTAGCGCTCAGCTTAGCCAGCTTCAGTGCTAAAAATTCAAATGAGCCTGTAAAACCTGGCCTACACCAAATCACGATGGTGGATGAATCTACAAAAAAGTGCGCGCAGTGGGTGCAAAGCCGGCGTACATGATAAAACAACAAAGGTCATTGCCATGAAAATAAGCGCCAAAACTGCGAGTGAAGCGATTGAACTGCTTTGTTCTTTAGGCAGGAATTGAGGCGGCAATGGGAAAAAGAAACGCGATAGCTTAGGATTTGGCGCATCTAAAAGTGTGCCTTTTAGGGCCGTGGGAAGATGCCTGGCCGGGGCTTTCCATTCATCGATTTTGAGCTCATTTTTCTCACGTAAAATCATTTATGCCGTGTAAAACAGGTAAGCCGGCCCTAGATATTTGATTGCCAGCAATGCCACTTCACTGATGTTAAAAATAGCAGCTAACCCTAAACTGCCTGCCACTGCCACTGCCACTGCCACTGCCACTGCCACTGCCACTGCCACCGCCACAATGCCCAATTTGCAGCCACACTGGCGTAAAAATCCTGACTAAGGTCTGCGGTCATTGTGAACAGGATGCCGATTCTTGAAAGTAAGATGACAATAAGTGAGGTTAGTAAATAGTTCAGAGGCACCTGTCTATGCCAGATGCTTATTTTGATGACCTAAAAAACGGCGCTTTTAACGCTCATTTGAGAATCAGATGGATTTTGACGAAAGTTTCCAGCCATTGAGTTCTCTCCGCCGAGGCGGACAGGAATCAAATGGCTAAAAATTGCAGCGCTTTATAGCGCTGCGCGAATAGCTTCAATACGCTTTCGATTGGCTCCTAGGTCGCTGTAACCTAATCGTGACGCAGAGCGGACATGAGTGAGTCCTGCAGCTTTATTGTACATAAACTCAACATCGTCTACGTATCCCATCAGACTGCTGGTGAACTCGGCATAAAGATAATTATCGCTGGCGCTGACAATATTGGCTTCCTCAAGACCTCGCAATACAGTGCCGATCTGGTCCAGATTTCCAGCGAGTGGCGCAATGCCATGAGTCTCATCGCTTTCAAAGCTGGAAACACAGTTAGGAGAATCTGGACAAGGGGTAAGTTTACCTTCTTGAACACCAATGTTTTGTGGCGGCTCGCCTGCGCAGGCCGCTAAGAAGGGCAGAACTGAAAACAGTATTTTTTTCATGGATTGGCTCGTTGGTTTTTACTTTAAATAAATTAGGCCTATTCGCGGCAGTGCGTGCTTGGTAATTTAAATCAGATGGAGTTAACCAATGACTGTCATTCCTAGTGATTCGGCGATTAGAGCTGGCTTTTCTTCGCCTTCAATGTCGATAGTTACTGTGTGCTTCAATAAAAAATGGTTTGGTTTTTTTTCTTCGACACCGGTAAGTGTAAAGCGACCGCGGATTTTGCTACCGACTTTCACTGGATTAATAAATCGAACTTTATCCAAACCATAGTTAATTCCCATCACCGCATTCTCTAGTTTCAGGCCACCGTTTTCAGCACTAAGCATAGGTATCATGGACAGTGTGAGAAACCCGTGGGCAATAGTCGTGCCGAAAGGCGTTTGAGCAGCACGCTCTGGATCGATATGGATATATTGATGATCACCAGTGGCATCGGCAAATCTATTGATACGATCTTGATCGATTTCAACCCAATCAGTGACCCCAACTTCTTTACCTATATAATCATTCAGTTCAGCAGTGTTTACGATATTTCCCATGGTTGGTAACTCCGGATTATGATGAATTAGCCGGTGAGTTTACCAATATTCCCCTGTTGGTGCTATTGCTTGAATCGTTGGATCAACGGCTAGATAAAAGTGTAGATGAGGGGTTAAGTGACCGAGCGGATTAAGGGGCAAGTGAAAGCGTTAGTGTTAGTGATAGTGATATCCAGTGGCTTTGCCTATAATGGCGTTTATGAAATCTCCCCATCAAATTGATGTTGATATCGCTATTGTAGGTGCTGGCCTAGTGGGAGCAACCTTCGCTCATCTTTTGTCCCGTTTGCCCCTTAATGTTGCATTAATAGATCGTCGAGAGTTTGGCCCTTTAAAAGCTCCATTCGACTCTACCGAGTTGGAGTTTGATCCTCGTGTTAGCGCTCTCACCGAGGCGTCAAAGCTTCTTTTTCAAAAGTTAGACATCTGGGAGGCAATCACAGATAAGCGCGCGAGCCCCTATCAGGAGATGGAAGTATGGGACGCTGATGGAACTGGCGCTATTGATTTTTCAGCCAGAGAAATTGGCAGCAGCGAGCTAGGCCATATTGTTGAGAATTCGCTTATTTTATCTGCGCTACACGATTCACTGGCATCGATAGAGAACCTTGAGCTTATTGGCGGTGTGGCAATTGAGCAGCTCACCCTCGGCAATGTCAATGGTGATAAAGCCCGTATAACCACAGAGTCAGGTACGGTCATATCGGCCTCACTGGTAGTAGCGGCCGATGGAGGCAACTCTCTTATTCGCAAACTCGCTAATATTGACACTAAAGAATGGGATTATGAGCATACCGCTATTGTAACCACTGTGAAAACGCAATTACCTCACGGGGCGAAGGCTCTGCAGCGTTTTATGAGTAGTGGCCCACTAGCATTTCTGCCCTTATCCCTGGGCCAAAACTCTGCTGATCAGCATTACTGTTCTATTGTTTGGTCTTGCCTGCCAGAGCTTGCTGAATCCCTGATGGCGCTTCCGGAGGCACATTTTAATGAATCTCTGGAACAGGCCATAGAGTCGAGGCTTGGCAAAATAGAGTTCAGCGCAAAGAGATTTGCGGTGCCGCTTAGGCAAAGGCATGGCAAAAAATACTATCAGAATAACGTGGTTTTAGTAGGAGATGCTGCCCATACTATTCACCCATTAGCAGGGCAGGGGGTTAATCTAGGCTTGCTGGATGTCGCCGCGCTGGCAGAAGAATTACGCCAAGGGCTTAAGAGCGGCCGCTCGGTCTTCGACCCTGTAGTGCTTGGCCGCTATGAACGAAAGCGCCGTGGCCACAACCTCACTACAATGTGGGCGATGGAAGGGTTTAAGCGTCTATTTGCCGAAGAGAGATTGCCGGTTAGGTGGTTGCGTAACGTGGGACTTAAAAGTGTTAACAGCCTGCCGCTGCTGAAAAATCAAATTGCTCGTAAGGCGATGGGGCTGGATGGTTAATTCTCTCAGCCTCAGCAACTTGCTAGAGTTGGAAGTTGTAGCGCATTTGTAACTGCACAACATCATTATTGCGAAACTGGTAGAACACCGAGTCCTGACTTGCACTGTAATCAACAAGAAGAAAGCCCAAGTCCAAATTATCCGACCAATTGTAGTCAATGGATAGTCGGCTCACGCTGCCCCAGTTATTAGCCAGTTTGTTCCAAACCCCTACTACGCGGAATCTTTGGTTAAGCGCAGTCCAGTTAAATCGCGTGCCAAGGCTAATCTGATCGCTTGGCGCTTGCATAAAGCTGTCGTGATTTTGAGTATGGATGCTGTCGATTTCTAGGCTTAACAAAAGGTTACTGAAGCCGTTGTATTCAACCCCGGCTACGGCGAGCGTCTGATCCTTTTGATCCCAGCCGTTTAGCTGATTAAAGAAGGACTTTACATGGGGCCTGACAGTGACGCCATAGTGTGCCCCAAACTCCCCATAAAAAAGCCATGCCCCCTCCACCCAATTCGCGGCGGCTCCTATCATGCGCGTACGATTCTGATTGAAATTTACACTTGGCTGGGCTGAGCCCAGTACGTCAATATCCTGAACACTTAAGTTATTGTCATTGAATTCACCGGCTACGATTTGAAGGTCACCAGAGCTTAGCTGAGTAGATAGCCGAATGAAGCCCTCGCTTCTGTTTTTTGTTTCTTGACGGTTTAAGGCAAAGCCTACGTTACGCAGCTGAGCGAATTGATCAAATTCATCACCTTCCGGTGCGATTTGATTTCTATCGGCGTCATAAGTAACAACCGTATCGATTAGCCAGCTCTTTAGCCGATAGCTCATGAGAGCTGCCGGGGCCGGTAGTCTCAAATCTTCGAGATCTTGTTGGGCTATGGCAAACTGATCTTCTACGTTGACCTGATCTGTGACACGGATGTATTCAGACAAACCCCAGGCGAGGATTTGATTCCCAACTTTAACGTAAAACCCGTTATCGGCTTGATAGTCGAAGTAGAAATCTCGGATTTCAAGGCGATTGCGAAGCTGATTTCTTTCTTCTTTTGAATGGGGTACATCATTTTTAATTTGATAAATTGGGTCATGATAATATTTTCCGCTAACCCTGAAACTCGACTTATCGCTGAATTTTCCATCTGCCTGAACAAAGAGGCTAGATTGAAGACCGTTGAGCTCACTGTCGTTGCGACTAAATAGCTGGCCAGGCTGTTCAAGGCCGTAGGAAGCGGATTGTGTGATCCAACCAATAACCGAGTAATCCGATGATTTAGTCTCTGGGATATCAATATTGATAGTGCTAAAAAATCCGTCTTGGGCAGCGCAATAAGCGGGCGTCAAAAGTAACGCGCTGAGGCAATACCGAATGATATGATTTAACGACTTGGTGCGGATTTTTTTAAACACTTAAAACCTGAATTAATCTAATCCGCGTTGCATATATTCAGTAGTGAACGAAGAATCATCTACCTTCACATTGTAATCGATGCTGTTAATTTGGAGTACGCTGGCATGTTCTTGACGCCCATTACGGGTAGCTATGACCTGTAATCTTTTGGTAGTCCAGATATCGTCAATCAGCTCAATCTCAGTTGAATTAAAATATTTTATTTTGTTTCCCCTAAGTTCCCAAACCTGCCCGCGAACCTGTACAAAATTGTCTTTTCTTATCCAGCTTTTCATTTTGGAATAGCCTGTGGCATCTTCAGCCTTGTGTTTGAACTGTGCTTTCGGAATTGCTTCTACTACCCAGACCTCAAAGCCGTCAAGGGACTCCGATTCATTAACGAAAGAATAGTTATACCAGTCTAATTCATAGCCGTTGATGTCAGCATAGGTGAAATCGCTGCCTAAAAAGGAGTCAGATGTGTCGCTTGAAGCGATGCGTTTAACGCGCTGTAAAGCTGGCAGGTACAACCAAGAGTCATCGTCTCTGTCCTGGTTCTCCCAGTCAAAATTCAAATAGGCCGTACCCCTGATGTCAGCTGGTGTTTCAAATAGCGAAAGGGCTTTGTTATCTTTGCCAAAGTCTTTTTTATAAATGCGAAGGTTTCTTACTCGTTGGCGCTCGCGGCGATCTATTAGCACCATGGTATATTGACCTACAGAGGAGTCACCGGTGTATCGATTTTCAACTTTCATCATTACCTCATAAGCGCTTAGCTCTTGAGCATTTATAAAGCTGGAAAAAATCGCTCCAAAAAGCGTAACCCAAAGGCTGAGAAAAATCGCAGGGCGACATCTAAAAACGCCGGTGAATCCCATCTTTGCAACTCCCAATTGAAACGTGTTCTTCTTTAAGGATGACCTACAGCAGATTCTAAGGCGCTGTGGTGACGACTGTCGTGATTACCGTCTACTAAATACAAAATAGCAGGCAACACCAGCAGGTCTCCAAGCAAGGCCAGAGACATAATGATTGCGCCAAACAACCCTACATAAATCACTGTTGTGAACGAAGCGAAACACAGAACACTGAATCCAGACACTAACACGATAGAGCTAAATACGACGGCTCTTCCCGACTCATTCATAGAGCGTTGAATAGCATCATGAGTATTGGCGCCCTGTTCTTTTGCTAGTAAGTATCTACTCATCACATGAATAGCATCATCTACTGCAATGCCCATTGTCATAGCGAAGACGATAACAGCGCTCAGGTCCATAAAAATCCCTAAAAAACCCGCTACGCTTCCCGCCAGAATTATCGGTAATATGCTGGGAATAATTGATAGCAATCCATATTTGAATGATCTGAATAGGACGATAAAAAATGCAGTAATCACGGTTAATGCTATTAGAAAACTCGTCACCATACCGTCGGAAACATAGACATCTTGGACTGTAGCGAGCGCCATAGTGCCTGTCAAAATTGGGCTTAGCTCACTAAAATTGGACATCAGATATTCATTGATGGTGTCCAATTCTGCTTTCATTGCGGATGCTTCCATATTAATTACGGGCACGACTAAGCGCGCCATCTGATTGTCAAAATCTTTGAGGTCTGAGAGGTCTTCATTAGCTCCAGAGCTTTCGTAAAGAAGAAGAGATTGCGCTGTCATAGACGCAGAATCGGGGATTCGATAATATTCCGGGTCATCGCTGTGCAGGGATTGATTGATTTCTTTTAGGTAGTCTACAAGAGAGTTAATGGGTCCAAGTTCTTTCCGCTGAGACAGCCAGGTCTGTATAGTCTCCATCTTGGCTAGGAAGTCGGGGTGTTTCACGCCATCATATTCATCAGAGTCCAAGATTACATCTAGGGTCATCATGCCTCTAAAGGTTTCGTCGAAATACTCAATGTCTTGGCGGGTTTGACTTGATTCTTTGAAAAGAGTGACATAGTTAGTATCGACTTTGATACTTGGTAAATAAAGTATGGAAAAGATCAGCGCCATCATGCTAATCGCTAAAATGGGATTACGTTGCTTAAGGGTAAAGTCGGGAATATTCTGGGTAAGTTTTGAAATGAAACCGGCGTCTAAAACATTTTTAGTTTTGCTGGATATGTTGCCTAAGTAACTCAGCATGGCAGGCAGTACGGTGAGAGAAAAAAGAAAAAGTACCAATGGCCGAATCGCGCCTAGTAATGCAAATTTCTTAATAGGTATTATCTTGGTTATAGACAGCGCAAAAAAACCAGCCGAAGTGGTTATAGCAGTAAAAAACGCAGGGACCCAAATGTGCTCTATTGTTTTTAGTGCCGAGTCTTTACTATTTATCCCCGAATACGTTAAGTGAAAGAATTGAATAAGAACGTGCACCGTTATGCCAATGCCAATGATTATTAAGGTTGGTGCTAAGGCCGCGCTGTCGATAGTAGTGTGTGGGATCTTTAAGTAATATTGTAGCTCTAAAACAATGAGCAAGCTGCTGGCAATAGCGAGCCAAGGAAACAGCGTGGCAGCTAAGGAGCGGAAGCTGATGTAGAGAATGGCTATCATCAAGGAAATCATTATTGGTATCAAAAAACCAGTATCTTCAGCGGTGACTGTTTCAAAACGTTCGTTCACCAAAGGGTAGCCCGACAGATGTAAAACATACTGGTCAGACTCGAAATTTTCTGATGCCACAAACTGATAAAGATCTTGTACTAATTCAACTTTGTGTTCTGAGGTTTCCTCTCTATATTCCACCCTCGCGGATATCCTAGCGTGGCGAAAGTCTTTTGTTATCAATGTTCCCAAGGCAAGTTTTTCAGACCGCAGAACATCCTTTATTTCTTCGATTGCCTTGTCGTTTCCAATTACGTCTTCGATTTTTTCAATTAAGTAGTCGGTTCGCAGGTCATCTCCACTGGCATGAATATATTGGAAGTTAGTTATCGAGCGTAGCTGAGTTATATAGGGATGGAACTCCAAAAATTCTGACATGCGCTGCATGGCAACCAAGGTTTCTGGTTGAAACACATCAGCGGCTGTACCGGTAGCTTCAAAACCAATCAGCAGGTACTCGTTATCACCAAAAAATTCTTCAAGTTTATCGAATTCAATTAGGGTTGGGTCACCGGCTACAAAATAGCGCTCTGTATTGTTGTCGAAGGGAATTGGGCCGCCGGTAAGAAGCATCGCTGGGATAAGTAATAGGGTAGCTATAATTATAGGCAGGCGCCCTGCAATTACCGCACGGGCCCACGCGTTAATGAACGTGGTCAACAGCTCTCTCCGGCAGTGCGCTTTGCGCACTATTTTATTTTTATGAAAATCGTTTTGTAGCCAGCGTCACGATACACAAGGCATGTTGACGGTTGGTGTCCACAAACTTCGGGGGTAGTGTAATACGCGAGGTTTCGGCCGTAAAGCGAAGCCCGCTTACACGAAGATTGTGGGTTATCGAAATAGGAAAACTTCAATTAATAGAATTTCTTATGTAGATTTCTTAATGTCAGTCGATAGTAATCTTGGACGGCAATTTAGCCTTGTCTTTTTAGTAATCCGTTCGTAAGGAGTGGTGTTTTAATGTCTAAGGAACTTAAATTTCCCTTTGATCTGGATCTGAGTGGTCTTGATACGGGAAGCATAACCAACATTCTCAATGATATTGAGCATCATTTGCCATTAATGGATTCAGACGGTGATCTTAGCCAGCTGCTCGAAGTGAAAGAGTTCTTCGAAGGTGAATTGATGGAATTCAGGCGCCTGCACTAAAGCTACAGTCTGGAGTATTGCAGCCGCGGTTTGGCGATTCCGGGCGCAAGCTACCGAATACAATGTACTCTCCCCCTCCCCTTGGTTTACTCTGACAAGCCTTGCTTAACAGCAGGGTCACAATAATAACGAAGAAAATCCAAGCTACGCCAGTTCCTGATGTGTCGGTAAATGAGGCATGTCACCTCTACAAATTTTAAAAGGGTAAATAACATGAAAACAGTTTTATCACTGCTTACGGCTTGTCTATTGTCCAGTGCAGCAAGCGCTGAGCTAGACACAGCAGCATTAGAGCGCGCCATGGCCAACCCAAACCGACCAGCTGCAGATAAAGAGCGAGATGCTAATCGCAAAGCCCCTGAGTTGCTTGCATTTATGGGGCTTGAAAGCGGCATGACAGCATTGGACCTAATTGCTATTGGTGGCTGGTACACCGAAGTGCTTTCCTACGCAGTAGGCGATAGCGGCAAGGTATATATGCAAAACAGCGAATCTCCGTTTGTTGAACGCAATATGCCTACTATCAACGAAAGGTTAGGGAGATTATCTAATGTAGAGCATTGGATGAGCCCCGTTTCAGATATCCCAGCAGGCTCAGTCGATTTCGTGATGACGGCTCTTAATTTCCACGATGTATACAATCCAGACCCTGCGGCTGCTCAAGGCTTTCTGGGTCAGGTAGCCGGCGCTATGAAGACAGGCGGCATTCTAGCGGTTGTCGACCACGAAGGTTCATCGGGTGCAGATAACGTAACGTTGCACAGAATTGCGTTTGACGATGCGGTTACAGCCCTTGTTGCCAGTGGCGATTTTGCCCTGGTGAGCACTAGCAACATGCTAAACAACCTAGCGGACGACCACACTAAGGGGCCGTTTGATGAAAGCCTTGCTAGGAATACAGACCGCTTCGTTTTAAAGCTCGTAAAAATGTAGGCCAGAGCTTCGGGTTTGATTGATAGAGAAAGGGGGTTGATGAATTTGCCCCCTTTTTTATTGCCTGAAACTATTCGCTAAACCTATTCCTTAAAAATGCCTATTGGGGCCATCTCCTAGGAAGAGCCTCAGAACTACTCGCTAGGACTAATGCCCCTAGCTATTGTTCCAAACTAACTGTGTTAAAATCCACAAAGGCCTAACCCACGTAGACTTAGTTACAAAACGCAAATTACTTCATCCCTCAAACTCCCGAGTAAACATTGGAAAATCAAGAACCTGTAAATCCGATTCGAAAATTCCTATCGGTTTTTCAATACAGTGGCGTTGCCATTCGTATTGTGTGGAACACTAGCGCGTCATTAACTTTAGCAATGGCGGTTACGACCCTCGTGTCCGGTATTCTGCCCGCGGCGATAGCCTCGGTAGGTGGCATGTTCGTAGATGCCGTTTCGACAGCCTTTCAGGGTAACGGCCTGGCAGCTGAAGAAGCGCGCTCGGATGTTTTAAGGTTCGTGCTAATTGAAGCAGGGCTTGTGATTCTGATGACTGGGGCACAAAAAGTTAACGGTATCTGTCAATCCATTCTCCGAGTTCTGTTGGGCAATGAAATAAATGTCATGATTTTGGAAAAAGCTCTGACTTTAGAGCTGGCTCATTTTGAGGACGCCGAATA
>Ga0308001_10001250_pt1 | contig 11515 bp, 7 predicted proteins | sample Neamet5_FD_203167 | JGI IMG/M metagenome (GOLD analysis project Ga0308001, IMG submission 203167) | Marine microbial communities from water near the shore, Antarctic Ocean - #5 | ecosystem: Environmental > Aquatic > Marine > Unclassified | place: Southern Ocean | collected 2014-06-04
ATACAGCCTATTCGAGCGGCCTGCAGCAATGCTCAAAGCCGATGAGCGAAGGCGTAACCAAGCGCAATGCAGGATTGCTATGGGAAGCCTTCAGCTATGAGCAATTTTCCCCGGACACTAGTGACGCGGAGCGTGGGAACGATCAGCACGGACAGCTCAGGCGACTCGGTCCCCGAATCCCGTCAGGAGGCCGAGTGGAGGTGCTGTGGAGAGGGGCGTTTGGCATGGATGCCAAACGAGGAGCGATGGGCCAGGGATGGCCCTTCGCGACGACCCTCGGAACAGTGCCGGAGCGAGGGGAGTTTCGCGTAGCGAAACCCGGATGTCGGGCGCACTTTCTCTTTGGTTACTTTCTCTTTCGCGCGAGCAAAGAGAAACGGAGCGCAGCGGAGTAACAGCCGCAGGCTGGCCCGAAGGGCGAGTGAGGCGAGTCAAGTGACTCGCCGTAAGGGCGAAAGCACAGTAAATAAATCCCCTTTTCTCCCTTGCAAAACGTAGCTCAGGCTTTTTCGTCGTCGCGATATCTGCGAATATCTTGCAATGAGTACTTGAGTCTGAACTCTAGCGCTTGAGATGTCGTATAGTAGTTATCCATAATCATCATATGGCTGGATTATAAATGTCACCTAGAATGGAAGATCTTCGCAAGGAATTATCATCTGCGAAAACTGAAGATGAAAAATTGGTTGTGCTTTCTAAGATGGAAAGTTTAAGGGTTTTAGCCGAGAACGCTATTAGAAATGCTCAAAAAGAAATTTCATATGGGACGAGGGAGTTCCCTATTGAAATTATTCTTCAGAAATACGAAGACGGCTTAGAATCGGATACAAATGAGCTGTTTATTCCAGACTATCAGCGCGACTATAAATGGGATGATAAAACTCTCTCTAGGTTTATAGAAAGCATTCTCTTGGATTTCCCGATCCCCTATATTTACATAGCTAATGTCTCGGCTGAAGATATTGAATTGGATGGTCGCGTGGAAATTATTGATGGCTCCCAGAGGATTAGGGCATTACATTACTTTGTCAATAATGAAATTCCTCTTCAAGATCTGAAGGAGTTAAAGGCCTTGGAGGGCTTTTACTTTGATGATTTACCTGCAGGACGGCGGCGGCGTTTCCTAAGAGAATCTCTTAGGTTTGTGGAGCTGAAAGGTAATGTTAGTGAGTCCCATCGTCGGGATCTATTCGAGCGAATAAACTCGGGTATGAAAAAATTGGTGGGCGCTGAAACGCGACATGGATCTGAATATGCGTCGTCGGTTTTCTATCGGCTTGTGATAAAGCCCTGCTCAGAAAATGAATTGTTTGCTAATCTAGCGCCTTTATCGGATAAAAAGAAATCCAATGGTGATCACCTTGAATTAGTCACTAGGTTTTTCGCATATCTTAATGATCTGGATTCTTACAACGGTAAAGTTCTACAGTTCCTTGAGGAATTTCTGGCGAAGAGTGTTGGTCGTGAAGAGTGTCATGTGGCTAGTGATTTGGCGGAATTTAATAATGTGTTGAACTTTGTGCATGTTAATTTTCCGAATGGGTTTAGACGTACTCCAACTAGTAAAACCACGCCGCGCGCTCGTTTTGAGGCTATAGCGGTCGGTGTTGCATTTGCATTAAGAGAGCGTCCGGGTTTGACTGAGCCCGTAGTTCCTGTAAGTGAATGGTTGTTTAGTGATGAATTTCAAAAGGTGATCAGTGCGGATAGTGCGAATAATAAATCGCAGCTTCTGGCACGGATTAACTATGTTCGGTCTAAGGTGTTGGGGGGGTAATGTGCTGGAAGACGTTAGGGAGGAGTTTGAGCGGCGCTCAGAAGAAATTGATGTGCTCTTTAGTCATATTTTGAAAATTGCCGATAAGGATTCTGGTTCGATAGTTAGTAGCGATGAGGGGCTTTTGCCGATATTGGCCTCTTCGTTGTGTTTGATGTTGTATAACCAGATCGAGTCCACTGCATTCTCATGTGTGGAGGCTATTTATGATGATATTCATGAGCGTAAGATTAGCTTTAATAAGCTAGTGGAGAGCTTTAAAAAGAAGATTCTGGATGATTGCAAGGAACCCTGCCACTCTGGAAAATCTCTGCTTAAAAGTATTCAAGGTGGTGATATAGCAGAGGTTCTAGCGAAAGCATCTCTAAAGTTGGATAGAGTTTTTAGTGGGAACGTGGATGCTCGGAAAATTCGTGAAATTCTTGCCCTATATAATTTATCCGTCACCTCTCCGTCAGAGGAAAACTCGGGTGAAGATCTCGTTACTCTAAAAGACGCTCGTAATGCGTTGGCGCATGGAGCGTCTTCGTTTGAGAAGTATGGTAGAAATCTAGATATAAGTGATCTGGAAAGGTTGAGAAATAACGTTAGGGAGTATATGTCTCACATTATAAAAATCACGGGTGCGTATCTGGAGGCTGAATTGTATTTAGCTCAAGCAAGTGTTGCTTGAACGTCTCGCCAACTATCTCGCCGAGTCGAACGGGGACTGCATTGCCAATCATTGTGCAAATCGCGCGTGTTGACATTTCAGTTCCTGGTTCGAAAAAAGCATAATTATCTGGAAAGGACTGTAGAATAGCGGCTTCCCTTAAAGAAAGTGCTCTATTTTGTTCTGGATGTCCAAATCTTCCGTTTCCATAGCCATAACTTTGAGTGGTTATGGTTGGGCTCGGCTTTTCCCAGTCCATTCTTCCATAAACACTTGCATACGTGGAACCTGAAGCCTTGCTGTGGCAAGGCGTGCGGAGCTCTGGCGGCCAATCTCTCCAAGTTCCACCAGGTTTTGAGTGTATAATTCGCTTCAGATTCTTGGCGCTAAGAGTAGCGGAATAGTGCAGAGGATCCTTTGGATGTTTTTCCCCGGCGTTGATTGGAGGTAAGTGGGAAATGGCATCCCGGACACTAACGAAGTCTCCACGTTCATGCGTAGGTGCTGGTAGTTTTATTCTCCCTAGCTTTGAAGCCACAAGTACAAGTCTTTTTCTTGACTGTGGTAGTCCATAGTTTGCGCAAGCAATAACTTTCTGGTCAAAGAAATAGCCGGATGCTGTTAGGGACTCTAGGAATTTTTTATAAATCGGATGCGTTCTTAATTGTGGGACGTTTTCCATTGTTACTAGTTCAGGTGCGCATTCATGAATAAGGCGCTGAAACTCTCCGAGTAACTTCCATTTGTCGTCGTCACTTTTTCTAGTGCTGGCATATTTCGAAAAAGGTTGGCAGGGCGCACAGCCAGCAAGCAGTCTAGGGTTTGATTCGCCAAATAGTTCTATGACTTCTTTGGAATTTACATCAATAATTGATTTGTGTATAAAAATGGCGCCGTCATTATTTTTTTCATATGCATATTTGCATGCAGGATCAAAATCTATTCCGTGGGTAACTTTTATTCCTGCATTTAAAAGGCCTCGCGTCAGGCCTCCAGCGCCACAAAATAAGTCAACTGCAGTAACAATCATTCGTGGACTCTATTTAATGGTTTGAAAACTTGGTTTGGCAAAAGAATATGCCAGGGCAATGGCTCTGGCATATTTGGGGGTATTTAATAAGTGGTCAATCCCAGCTCAACGCCCCACCAGTCTGATACTCGATCACTCGGGTCTCGAAGAAGTTCTTCTCCTTCTTCAGGTCCATGATCTCGCTCATCCACGGGAAGGGGTTGGTGGTGCCTGGGTACTCTTCCTTCAGGCCGATCTGGGTCAGGCGGCGGTTGGCGATGAACTTGAGGTAGTCCTCCATCATCGCGGCGTTCATGCCCAGTACGCCGCGCGGCATGGTGTCACGCGCGTATTCGATCTCCAGCTGGGTACCCTGCAGGATCATCTGGGTCGCTTCGTCCTTCATCTGGGCGTCCCACAGGTGCGGGTTTTCGATCTTGATCTGGTTGATCACGTCGATGCCGAAGTTCAGGTGCATGGACTCGTCACGCAGGATGTACTGGAACTGCTCGGCGGTGCCGGTCATCTTGTTGCGGCGACCCATGGAGAGGATCTGGGTGAAGCCGCAGTAGAAGAAGATGCCTTCCAGTACGCAGTAGTAGGCGATCAGGTTGCGCAGGAACTGGCGGTCGGTTTCCGGGGTGCCGGTTTCGAACTTGGGATCGGAGATCGAGCGGGTGTACTTCAGGCCCCAGGAGGCCTTCTTCGCGACGCTCGGGATCTCGTGGTACATGTTGAAGATCTCGCCTTCATCCATGCCCAGCGATTCGATGCAGTACTGGTAGGCGTGGGTGTGGATCGCTTCCTCGAAGGCTTGGCGCAGGATGTACTGGCGGCACTCGGGGTTGGTGATCAGGCGGTACACGGCCAGGACCAGGTTGTTGGCAACCAGGCTGTCGGCGGTGGAGAAGAAGCCGAGGTTGCGCATGACGATGCGGCGCTCGTCTTCGCTGAGACCGTCTGTGGATTTCCACAGCGCGATGTCGGCGTTCATGTTCACTTCCTGCGGCATCCAATGGTTGGCGCAACCATCCAGATACTTCTGCCAGGCCCAGTCGTACTTGAAGGGTACGAGCTGGTTGAGGTCGGCGCGGGCGTTGATCATCTGCTTGTCGCCGACCTGTACGCGCGCGGAGGTGCCTTCGAGGTCGTCCAGGCCTTCCTGGATGTCGAGGTCGTTCAGGGCTTTCTTGGCGCGGGCGACGGCCTCGGAGTCGTTGGCGTCGACGGCGCGGGCCTGCTCGACCGAGCCGGCAGCTTCGCTGTCGAGCTTGTCGAAGTTGGTGCCGGCGCTCTGTGCGTTGGCGTTGCTTGCGGCGGCTGCTTCTGCGCCGTCTTCCTTGTCGAATTCATCCCAGCTCAGCATGGCTTAGCTCCTGCGTGAGGGCCGGTGAATAAACCGGCCTGTATGGATATACAGATAATTTGAATTATGTTCCGTTGCGTGATGCGCGCAAGGGTGAAACGGGTACCACTGGTCAGCAGGCGGTGGATTGCTGGCTGACCGTTGCCCCTCGACCCGGGGGAGGAGGGGGGGGATTTGGTGGGGAGGGGCAGGCTCGGGTAGGAGCGGATTTATCCGCGAGCTTCGCGGCTGAAGCCGCTCCTACGGAAGAGCCTTGCCCTCTCCCTAACCCTCTCCCGCAAGCGGGAGAGGGGATTTACCGCTGATTTGCTTTAGAGCTTCACAGACCTTCGAGCGTGCAGCTGAGCGAGTAGTCGCAAGGCACCTGCTGGAGTGGAGCCCCTGAGCGTACGCATGTACGTGATGGGGCCGCTCTTGCAGGTAACGCCGCGAATGCCGCTCAGATCCACGCGAAAGCCTTACTGACAGGCTTCGCAGTCGGGTTCGTCGATGGCGCACGCTTTCGGTACTGGCGCCGGGGCTGGAGCGGCCTGCTGGGCAGGAGCCTGGGCCTTGGCCGAGAAGCCTTCGTCACCACCAGCGGAAACTGCGTTCAGCTTGCCGGTGTTGATGGTGGATTTCTCGGTGCTGGTGGCGGCCAGGGCACGGAGGTAGTAGGTGGTTTTCAGACCACGGAACCAGGCCATGCGGTAGGTCACGTCCAGCTTCTTGCCCGAGGCGCCGGCGATGTACAGGTTCAGCGACTGCGCCTGGTCGATCCACTTCTGGCGGCGGCTGGCAGCATCGACGATCCACTTGGTTTCCACTTCGAACGCGGTGGCGTACAGGTCTTTCAGATCCTGCGGGATGCGCTCGATCTGCTGCACGGAGCCGTCGTAGTACTTCAGGTCGTTGACCATGACGCTGTCCCACAGGCCGCGGTTCTTCAGGTCGCGCACCAGGTAGGGGTTGATCACGGTGAATTCGCCGGAGAGGTTCGATTTCACGTACAGGTTCTGGTAGGTCGGCTCGATGGACTGCGACACGCCAATGATGTTGGAGATGGTCGCGGTCGGCGCGATGGCCATGATGTTCGAGTTACGAATGCCTTTCTTCACGCGCTCGCGGATCGGCGCCCAGTCCAGCGATTCGGACAGGTCGACGTCGATGTACTTCTGGCCACGGGCTTCGATGAGGATCTGCTGCGAATCCAGCGGCAGGATGCCTTTGCTCCACAGCGAGCCTTCGAAGGTGCTGTAGGCGCCGCGCTCTTCGGCCAGGTCACAGGAAGCCTGGATGGCGTAGTAGCTGATGGCTTCCATCGACTTGTCGGCGAACTCGACGGCGGCGTCAGAACCGTAGGCGATGTGCTGCAGGTACAGGGCGTCCTGGAAGCCCATCAGGCCGAGGCCGACCGGACGGTGCTTGAAGTTGGAGTTACGTGCCTGGTCGACGCTGTAGTAATTGATGTCGATGACGTTATCGAGCATGCGCACAGCGGTCTTCACGGTGCGGCCGAGTTTCTCGATGTCCAGCTTGCCGTCGACGATGTGGTTGACCAGGTTGACCGAACCCAGGTTGCAGACGGCGATCTCGTCCTTGTTGGTGTTCAGGGTGATCTCGGTGCACAGGTTGGAGCTGTGTACCACGCCCACGTGCTGCTGCGGGCTGCGCAGGTTGCACGGATCCTTGAAGGTCAGCCATGGGTGGCCGGTCTCGAACAGCATCGAGAGCATCTTGCGCCACAGGTCTTTGGCCTGGATGGTCTTGTACAGCTTGATCTTGCCGTACTCGATCAGGGCTTCGTAGTACTCGTAGCGCTCTTCGAAGGCCTTGCCGGTCAGGTCGTGCAGGTCCGGTACTTCGGATGGGCTGAACAGGGTCCACTTGCCGTCTTCGAAGACGCGCTTCATGAACAGGTCCGGAATCCAGTTGGCGGTGTTCATGTCGTGGGTACGACGACGGTCGTCACCAGTGTTCTTGCGCAGTTCGAGGAATTCCTCGATGTCCATGTGCCAGGTTTCCAGGTAGGCGCAGACCGCGCCCTTGCGCTTGCCGCCCTGGTTGACCGCCACGGCGGTGTCGTTGACCACTTTGAGGAAGGGCACGACGCCCTGGGATTTGCCGTTGGTGCCCTTGATGTAGGAGCCCAGCGCGCGCACCGGCGTCCAGTCGTTACCCAGACCGCCAGCGAATTTGCTCAGCATGGCGTTGTCGTGGATGGCGCCGTAGATGCCCGACAGGTCGTCCGGCACGGTGGTCAGGTAGCAGGACGACAGCTGCGGACGCAGGGTACCGGCGTTGAACAGGGTCGGGGTCGACGCCATGTAGTCGAATGAGGACAGCAGGTTGTAGAACTCGATGGCGCGGTCTTCGCGGTTCTTCGGCTCTTCGATGGCCAGGCCCATGGCCACGCGCATGAAGAACACCTGCGGCAGTTCGAAGCGGATGCCGTCCTTGTGGATGAAGTAACGGTCGTACAGGGTCTGCAGGCCCAGGTAGGTGAACTGCTGGTCACGCTCGTGGTTCAGCGCCTTGCCCAGCTTCTCCAGGTCGTACTCTTTGAGTTTCGGGTCGAGCAGCTCGAATTGCGAGCCGGCTTCGACGTAGGCCGGCAGGGCCTTGGCGTACAGCTCGGCCATCTCGTGGTGAGTGGCGCTGGCGGTGATGTTGAGGAAGCTCAGGGCCTCGGCGCGGATGTTGTCCATCAGCAGGCGGGCGGTGACGTAGCTGTAGTTCGGCTCACGCTCGACCAGGGTACGGGCGGTCATCACCAGGGCGGTATTGACGTCCTTCTCGGCTACGCCGTCGTACAGGTTCTTCAGGGTTTCGCGCTCGATCAGCGAACCATCGACTTCGGCCAGGCCTTCGCAGGCCTCCGTGATGATGGTCTGCAGGCGGCCCATGTCCAGCGGCTGCAGTTCACCGCCAGCGGTGGTGATGCGGATGCTCGGGTGCGGCTGGGCGATGTCACTGCCGGCATTGGCGCTCTTGCGCTTGTTGGCCTGGGCTTCGCGGTAGATCACGTAGTCGCGGGCAACTTTCTGCTCGCCGGCACGCATCAGGGCCAGTTCGACCTGGTCCTGGATTTCTTCGATGTGGATGGTGCCGCCGGACGGCATGCGGCGCTTGAAGGTGGCGGTGACCTGCTCGGTCAGGCGCGCGACGGTGTCGTGGATACGCGACGAAGCGGCGGCGGTGCCGCCTTCTACTGCGAGGAAGGCCTTGGTGATGGCGACGGTAATCTTGTCATCGGTGTAGGGGACGACAGTGCCGTTGCGCTTGATCACTCGCAGTTGGCCGGGGGCGGTGGCAGCCAGATCCTGGGAGGATTCAGCGGCCTGCGGCGCCACGGCCTGCGGGTTCTCGCGAGTAGTGTCGGTATGCATGGAGATCTCCGTGTTCTGTAATTTTTGGTTGGACGTCACGATTAGAAACCGTGCCCTGTCCGCCGTTCATTCCATTAACAACTGAGCCGCACGCGGCAGCGGGGCCGGGTACGGGGTGTCGCAAGAGCGGGCAGGATGGGCACGACTTCAAGTGCCGTCCTGGCGCAAGGTCCGGCGGGGCATTACCACACCCCGCCTACTACATATAGTGGTCGACTGGCGGATAAGACCGCTGTCTGACCGGCTCACGCGCAGCGTCTAGCGTTGCTGCGTGGCTGTAACCCAGGCCAGGCCTGGGTTAGGGCAAAACGATTGGCCGGACCATCTGGGAAACCCTGGGAAAAGGGCTTGCGCGATTCGTTCTTTTTGTGTCCGGTTTTCTGCGATAACCCAATATCTGGTGGGTGTTGCGCAATAGGGATACAAGATAGTGCGCTGTTGGAGGCATTGCAAGGCGCTAGAAAAAGAACAGCCTGTGGATAAGCTGTGAGTGCCTTGTGGGTGTTAACAGCGTAGCCCGCGTGTTCTCTGGCTCTGGCTGCTAATGACCGTTCGTCGCTCCTGGCGGAAGGTTTTCAGCGACGTGGCGAAGCTGTTCGGCGGCGCACAGACTACCACTATATATAGTGCTTTTGGCATGTGCTGTGCTTAACCAGGCGCCAGGTCTGGGCGCTGGTTTGTCGCTCGCACCGAGACGCGCTCAGCCCCTAGAATGACGGCGGTGTTTGCGGCACTTGCCGCTATGCAAAGGGGAAAGGGTGTGGAACAAGAAGCGTGGCAGATTCTCATCGTCGAGGATGACCAGCGCCTGGCGCAGTTGACCCGCGAATATCTGGAGGGCAACGGCCTGCGTGTGGCCATCGAAGCCGATGGCGCACGTGCGGCGGCGCGGATTCTCGCCGAGCAACCGCATCTGGTGATCCTCGACCTGATGCTGCCGGGTGAAGATGGCCTGAGCATCTGCCGCAAGGTGCGCAGCGGTTACAAGGGGCCGATCCTCATGCTCACTGCGCGCACCGACGATATGGATCAGGTGCTGGGCCTGGAGATGGGCGCCGATGACTACGTGTGCAAGCCGGTGCGCCCGCGTGTGCTGCTGGCGCGCATTCGTGCGCTGCTGCGCCGCCGTGAGGGCGGCGAGAGTGAGCGTGACGAGGGTCAGCCACGGCGTCTGCAGTTCGGCGCGCTGGCCATCGACAGCGCCATGCGCGAAGCCTGGCTGGGCGAGCAGGGCATCGAGCTGACCAGCGCCGAGTTCGATCTGCTCTGGCTGCTGGCGGCCAATGCCGGGCGCATTCTGTCGCGCGAGGAGATCTTCAATTCCCTGCGCGGTATCGAGTACGACGGCCAGGACCGCTCCATCGACGTGCGCATTTCGCGCATTCGCCCGAAGATCGGCGATGACCCGATGCACCCGCGGATGATCAAGACGGTGCGCAGCAAGGGCTATCTGTTCGTCGCCGAGGCCGCCGAGGCGCTGCCGTTCGGTGATGCGCCGCCGATTGCGCGCGATTGATCGGACGGCCATGAACTCGATCTTCCTGCGCATCTATGGCGGCATGCTCGCCGCGCTGGTGCTGGTGGCGCTGCTGGGCGTCGGCACCCTGCACCTGGTCAACGAGGTGCGCGGCGACCAATACCGCGAAGGGCTGGCGCGCGGCACCTTCCGCCTGATGGCGGACAACCTGCTGCCGATGAACGAGGTGGAACGCAGGCGTGCCCTGGTGGTGTGGTCGCGTCTGCTCGGTATTCCGTTGGAGCTGCAGGCACTGAGCGAGGTGCCGCTGGAAAGCAGCGAGCGCAATCGGCTGCAGCGCGGCCACGTGCTGGTGCAGCAGACCGGCCCGCACTCGGCCAGGGTCTATGGCCTGCTCGATGGCAAGCAGCCGCTGCTGTTGACTGGCGAGATCCAGCAGATCAGCGAGCAGTTGGCGCGGGCCACCAACTATCTGCTGATCGATGAACTGGTGCGCTACCCGGTGCATGAGCAGCCGCAGCGCCTGGCTGAACTGAAGGCGGCCAAGCAGTTCGGCTTCAACCTGCAGTTGGTGCGGCTCGAGGACGCCACCCTCGACCTCGACCAGCGCAGGCGTATCGACGAGGGCGATACGGTGATGGCACTGGGCAAGGGCGGCGACTCCATCTATGTGTTCTCCGGCATCGTCGATACGCCCTGGGTGCTGGAGATCGGCCCGCTGTATCAGATGAACCCTTATCCGCCGCAACTGCTGGTGCTGATCGGTGCGCTGGGGCTGAGCCTGATCGGCCTGATCGTCTATCTGTTGGTGCGCTCGCTGGAGCAGCGCCTGCGTGCGCTGGAAAGTGCGGCCACGCATATCGCCAGCGGCCGCCTGGATGCCCGCGTACCGACGCGTGGCGCGGACTCGGTGGGGCGTCTGGCCAGCAGTTTCAACGCCATGGCCGAGCACCTGCAGACGTCCCTGAGCACCCAGCGCGAGCTGGTGCGTGCGGTGTCCCACGAGCTGCGCACGCCGGTGGCGCGGCTGCGTTTCGGCCTGGAGATGATCGCCGACGCGCCGAACGAAACTGCCCGGCGCAAGTACATGGACGGCATGGACAGCGATATCCAGGACCTCGACAAGCTGGTCGACGAGATGCTGACCTACGCGCGCCTGGAGCAGGGTTCGCCGGCGCTGAATTTCCAGCAGGTGGAGCTCAAGGCACTGATCGATCAGGTGATCGACGAGTTGGCGCCGCTGAGCAACAAGGTGCGTGTGGAGTCGGGGGCGGTGCTCAGCGTGCAGGCCGAGGGCGCCTGCTGGGTCGAGGCCGAGCCGCGCTATCTGCACCGCGCGCTGCAGAATCTGGTGAGCAATGCCATGCGTTACGCCGAAGGCAAGGTGTTGATCAGTTGCCAGGTCGGCTACAAGCGCTGCCGCATCGACGTCGAGGACGACGGCCCGGGCGTGCCGGAAGAAGCCTGGGAGCGCCTGTTCAGTCCCTTCCTGCGTCTCGATGACAGCCGCACGCGGGCCTCTGGCGGGCATGGCCTGGGCCTGTCGATCGTGCGCCGGATCATCTACTGGCACGGCGGCCGCGCGCAGATCGGCCGCAGCGACAGCCTAGGCGGTGCGCGTTTCAGCCTGGTATGGCCGCGACAGCAGGGAGAGTAAGGCGCGATTCGTGTCGGGCTCGGTGCGCATAGTGCACCCTACCGGCGAAGCGTGAGATATCGCGGCGTTGTAGGATGCGCCGTGTTGTGGTCAACAAAAACTGGACACTGGTTTAGGTTTATCCGGCCAGTGATTCGGTTTCCGCTGGCGTTCTGTATCCGTTGTAGCTGTGTGGTCGTTGATGGTTGTAGTAATCCGTCAGGTAGCGC
>Ga0308001_10001256_pt1 | contig 11495 bp, 10 predicted proteins | sample Neamet5_FD_203167 | JGI IMG/M metagenome (GOLD analysis project Ga0308001, IMG submission 203167) | Marine microbial communities from water near the shore, Antarctic Ocean - #5 | ecosystem: Environmental > Aquatic > Marine > Unclassified | place: Southern Ocean | collected 2014-06-04
AATTATATTGTTGTCCTAGGTACCACTGCTGAAACTGCGACATTGAGTAAGGTTGAAAAGAAACATATTGTTGAAAAAACAATTGAAGCTAATGCTGGTCGTATCCCTCTCGTTTTAGGAGTAGGAGGAAACAATACCCATGAACTGGTAGAGGAACTAAAAAGTAATAATTTCGATGGATTTTCCGCAATACTTTCAGTAACGCCGTATTATAATAGACCGAACCAGGAAGGTCTTTACCAACATTTCAAGGCCCTTTCGTTAGCCGCTCCTTTGCCAATTATTCTTTACAACGTCCCTGCTAGAACTGGAGTTAACTTGGAACCAGAGACTGTAGTCCGATTGGCTCAAGATTTTGATAATATTATTGCTTTAAAAGAAGCTTCTGGAGACTTTCAGCAAGCTCAAACACTGATTAAAAGCGTTCCTTCTGGTTTTTTAATTCTTTCTGGAGATGATGAGATTTCACTTCCAATGATCCTTGCTGGTGCTAAAGGGGTTATTTCTGTAATTGGAAATGCAATACCTGCTGAGTTTTCAAGAATTATCCATTCTGCGCTAGAAGGGGATTCAAAATTAGCTTACAGCTATCATTATGCGATTTTAGATTTGATTAGAATGATTTATTTGGAAGGAAATCCAGTTGGGATTAAGGTTTTGATGAACTCCCTAGAGCTTTGTGATAACGTCCTTAGGTTGCCGCTTGTGAAAGCTTCTAAAGGTCTTGTTGAAAAACTTAACCATGAATTAAGCTTATTACAGCAATTTCAAAACGATTAGACCTGTAGTTCAAAGATTAATTAGTTTTTTATTAACGCATTTTGAATCAAATATTTATTTACTTAATATCCAAATTATTTAGTAATTTTGAACCATGCAAAAAAACCACCATTACTTATTTTTCTCTATTTTATCAGTAATGCTGTTATTCTCTTGCAGCGAGTATCAGAAAATTCTGAATAATGATGATTTGACTGCCAAGTACAAAGCAGCTGAAGATTATTACAACGCAGGCGAATACCGCCGTGCAAACCGATTGTTCGAACAGTTGGTTCCAGCCTATAGAGGAAAACCGCAAGCTGAAAGATTGGTTTTCTTTTTTGCTGATTCTTACTTTAACACTAAGAGTTATCATCTAGCAGCCTACCAATTTGAAAACTTCATAAAATCCTATCCCAAGTCACAGAAAATTGAAGAGGTTAGTTTTTTGGCAGCAAAATCATATTATATGATGTCCCCCGCACATAGTTTGGATCAAGCAGATACTTTTACAGGTTTGGAAAAACTCCAGATTTTTATAAACAATTATCCGGATTCTAAATATTTAAAAGAGTCAAATAAGTTAATTAGTGAACTTCAAACTAAAATTGAAAAAAAGGAATTTGAAATTGCCAAGCAATATTATACGATCTACGATTATAAAGCCGCAATAACTTCTTTTGATAATTTTATTGGAGAATTTGTAGGAACTAAGTTCAGGGAAGAAGCACTTTTTTATAAATTTTTATCCTCATACGAAATTGCGACCAACAGTGTTGATTCTAAAAAAATCGAAAGATTAAATGAATTAACACCACTATACGGTGCTATTCTACGTTATTACCCTGAAACATTATTTGAGAAAGATCTTTCGAAGAAAATGAAAGCTATCGAGAAAGAAATTAATACTTTTGAAAATTGAAGCCCAATAAATAAAAATCATGACAAAATTTAGAAATTCAGATGCTCCAACGAGCACGACTACTTACAATCGGAATATAATTGATGCTCCGACTGAAAACATCTATGAGGCCTTATCAATCATTTCGAAAAGATCAAATCAGATCAATTTGGATATTCGTAAAGAACTTCATGAGAAATTGGAAGAGTTTGCAACTCACAATGACAGTTTAGAAGAAATTTTCGAAAACAAAGAACAAATCGAAGTTTCTAAGTTTTATGAGCGTTTGCCTAAAGCACATGCCATTGCTGTCGAAGAATGGTTGAATGAAAAGATTTATTATCGTAATACAGAGGAACCTAACTCTTAAGAAATGAGTGTTTTAAGCGGAAAGAAAATCCTATTAGGTATTTCTGGGGGAATAGCCGCTTACAAAACGCCATTGATTGTCAGATTACTCAAATGTCTTAATGCTGAGGTTCGCGTCGTCATGACCCCTTCCTCAAAAAATTTTGTTACTCCATTGACGCTTTCTACTTTATCCAACAACCCTGTTTTATCTACTTTTACAGCCACCGAAATGGATAATCCTGTTTGGAACGATCATGTGGAACTGGGAAAATGGGCAGACTTATTTATTATTGCCCCGGCAACTGCCAACACGCTTTCTGCCCTAGTGAATGCAAAATGTAATAATCTATTAATTGCCACCTATCTTTCTTTTACTAGTCGGGTTTATATCGCTCCAGCTATGGATTTAGATATGTATACGCACAGTGCTAATCAAAAAAATCTTAAAATATTAAAATCATTTGGACATCATGTTTTGCCCGTAGGAAAAGGGTTTTTGGCAAGTGGACTACATGGTAAGGGTCGGATGTTATCTCCTGAAGAAATTGTCGATTTTATTGAAAAAGACTTAGAGAAAAATCTACCACTTTATGGTAAAAAAATACTAATAACAGCAGGGCCAACCTATGAGGCCATTGACCCTGTTCGATTTATTGGCAATCATGCCAGTGGTAAGATGGGTTTTGAATTGGCAAAAGAAGCCTCAAAACTTGGGGCAGAAGTATTGCTCGTTTCAGGTCCGACAGCTTTGGAATTAAAAGACAATCGGATTGATGTTCGGCGGGTAACTTCAGCAAGTGAGATGTTTGAAGTTGTTATGAAAAACTATTCTAATACTCAAATTGCTATTGCTGCTGCTGCAGTTGCTGACTTTAAACCCGATAATAGTCATGCCCAGAAAATAAAAAAAGAGAGAGGTTATAATACGATAAATCTGGTTCCTACTCAAGATATTCTTGCTACTATGGGTAAAGAAAAGAAGGGCCAGTTCTTAGTTGGGTTTGCCCTCGAAACGGAGAACGAATTAAAAAATGCAATCAAAAAATTAAAGGCTAAAAATTTAAATGCTATAATCCTAAACTCGCTAAATGATAAAGGCGCTGGCTTTTCTGGAGATCAAAATAAAATATCCTTTATTAACCAAGAAGGGATTCCGAGAGATTTCGAATTAAAATCAAAAGCTTTAGTAGCCCATGACATATTCACCCAAATTTTAAAATATTATGCGTAACCTATGCATATTTTCAGTTATTTCGCTTTTTTTTTTTCATGTTCAAGCCCAAGAATTGAATGCTCAAGTGATAATAAATGCGGATCTGGTGAATCAAACCAATCAGCAGATTTTTAAAACATTAGAGCGTTCTTTGAATGAGTTCATTAATACGAGATCATGGACTAGTGTAGAGTTTTTACCTCAAGAAAAAATTACTTGTAGTTTTGTCATTAATCTTACTTCCTACGGTGCTTCTAAGTTTGAAGGGACGCTCCAAGTTCAATCTCAGCGACCAATATTTGATTCAAATTTTGATAGCCCAATATTAAACTTTTTAGATAAAGATATCAGTTTTGTTTACGAAGAATTTCAGCCTTTATTTTATAATCCCTCTGCATTTGAGTCTAATATCGTTGCACTCATTAGCTTTTATGTTTATACCATTTTGGGATTGGACGCCGATAGTTATCAGTTTAAAGGAGGAAATGATTATTTTGAACAAGCCCAAAAGATTGTCAATCTTTCTCAGTTGAGTGGTCATAAGGGTTGGAAGCAAAATGAAAGCGTCAGAAATCGTTTTTGGTTAGTTGATTCGATGCGTTCAAACACATTTAAAGAGTACAGAGAAACGATGTATGCCTATCACCGAAAAGGGATGGATGTGATGACTCAATCTCCGGAAAATTGCAAAAAAGAAATGATGAATGCCTTGTCTGGTCTTGAGAAATTATTCATACGCAGACCCAACGCCTTACTTTTACAGCTTTTTTTTGATGCCAAATCTGATGAAATAGTAAAGGTTTTTTCTAGTGGCCCCGAAGTTGAGTTTGACCAAACTGCTGAATTACTTAAAAAGATTGCGCCTTTCTTTCTTTCGCAATGGAAACAAATTAAATAGTCAGATTACTTGAAATTATTTTTAATCTCGGTTATCTTTGATAATAAACCGATAATAAATATTTTTTTTGATTAAAGGTCTAAAGATTACCAATTATGCATTAATAGAACATCTGGAAGTTTCTTTTCTGGATGGTATGACCTGTATTACAGGAGAAACCGGTGCGGGTAAATCTATTCTGATGGGTGGACTTTCACTAGTTCTGGGGAAAAGAGCAGAGCTTAATGTTCTTAAAGACGGCACAAAGAAATGCATCGTTGAAGCATCATTTTTAATTGATAAATACGATTTAAGACACTTTTTTGACGAAGAATCCCTTGACCATGAATCGGAGACCATCATAAGGAGAGAGATCGTCCCTAGTGGTAAATCAAGAGCTTTTATAAATGACACGCCAGTTACTCTCGATAAAATCAGTCGTTTGAGCGAAACTTTAATAGATGTTCATTCCCAACACGATAATCAATCCTTGTTTAAAAGTGAATATCAGTTTTTAGTTCTCGATGCATTGGCTGGAAATGAGCATTTATTAAGACAGTTTCAATACAAGCTGAAAGTCTATAATACTGCGAAGGAGGAACATAATCGATTGCTCGATTTGAATCAAAAAGCCAGTATTGATAGAGATTATAATCTTTATTTACTTGAAGAATTAGAAGCTGCAAACCTTAAGGTAGGAATGCAAGTACCTCTCGAAGAAATGATCAGCCAGCTTTCTAATGTTGAAGATCTACAATCCTATTTATCCCAAAGTATTCAAATAATTGAGGAGGAGCGAATGGGTATTTTGACACAGCTATATTCTTTGAAATCCATATTAAATCAAGCTGTCGAAAAGTCGAAGCAATTCGAGACTTTCAAAAAAAGAACTACAAGTTTGTCGATTGACCTCAAAGACATGGTCAATGATTTACAAGCCAAGTTGGAGCTACTTGAGATGAATCCCAAACAACTAGAGGAGTCAGAAGAGCAACTTAAATTACTCTATGCGCTCTATACCAAACACAAAGTTGATGATGTAGGTGATTTAATTGAGATAAAGAATAGTATAGATTTAAAACTTCAGGAAACTGAAAACTTAAAAGAAAACATTAAGAAACTTCTGGATAAATTAAATAAATATTTAACAGAGCTGAATGCCATTGCGATCAAATTACATAATAACCGTCAAAAAGCAATTCCTAGACTGTGTTCTGAAATGGAGCAATTGGTCGCTAGAATGGGCATGCAGAATGCCAAATTTAAAATTGAACTTATAGAAAGCGAAAAATTGTTGCACAATGGAAAAGAACGATTAGAGTTTCTTTTTTCTGCTAACTTAGGATCCGAATACAATCCCTTAAAGAAAGTTGCTTCAGGAGGCGAAATGTCAAGAATTATGCTTTCAATAAAGACAATTTTGTCTCGCTTTAAAAAGCTTCCTACGATTGTATTTGATGAAATTGACACCGGCGTTTCGGGTCAAGTTTCAAATGAAATAGGGAACATCATGTCTGACATGGCAAAATACATGCAGGTCTTTACAATTACTCATTTACCTCAAGTAGCAGCCAAAGGCAAACAGCATTTTAGAGTTTATAAAGAAGTAAACGGACAAGATACACTAACAAAACTAAAAGATTTAAATCATCAAGAAAGGGTAGAGGAATTGGCACAAATGTTGGCCGGAGAGGGAATGACTAAAACCGCTTTGGAGCACGCCAAGCAATTACTCAATTAACTGTATATTTGTTAAACTAATCATAAAAAAACAAGCATGTCCCATAAGATATTAGAAGGAAAAAGAGGAATTATTTTCGGAGCGCTTGATGATCAGTCAATTGCATGGAAAACAGCCAATGCAGTTGCTGATGCAGGTGGAAAATTCGTTTTAACTAACGCCCCTGTCGCGATGAGAATGGGAACGATTAATAATTTGGCAGAAGAAACGGGCTCAATTGTTATTCCCGCCGATGCAACCAATATGGAAGATTTAGAAAACCTTGTAGACAAGGCCTTAGAAAATTTGGGTGGTAAGTTAGATTTTGTATTACATTCTATAGGAATGTCTATTAACGTCAGAAAGGGGAAACACTATACAGATCTAAACTATGATTGGATGGCAAAAGGATGGGATGTTTCTGCAGTTTCTTTTCATAAATTAATGCAAACTTTATATAAAAAAGATGCTATGAATGCATGGGGAAGTATTGTAGGACTTTCCTACATTGCTGCACAACGAACTTTTCCAAACTACAATGACATGGCTGATAACAAAGCTTACTTGGAATCGATAGCAAGAAGCTTTGGATATTTCTTTGGAAAAGAGAAGAAAGTTAGAGTTAATACCATTTCTCAGTCTCCTACTTTAACAACCGCCGGTAAAGGAGTAAAAGGGTTGGATGGTTTTCTCCATTATGCTGAAAAAACCGCTCCTTTAGGAAATGCTACTGCTGAGGACTGCGCAAATTATACGGTGATGATGTTTTCTGATTATACAAAAATGGTGACACTACAGAATTTATTCCATGATGGAGGTTTTTCTAAAGTTGGAGTAAGTCAAGAAATAATCGACGCTTTGGATCAGATTTAATCTATTCTAACTTAATTCCCTAGAATATGGCAATTGCCGATCGACTATTAAGCAATTTCAAAAAAAGTTTCCCCGAAAAGAATAAGTTTCGGTTTTTCATATTCTTTGTGGTGTTGTCGACTATTTTTTGGGTAATAACAAGGCTTTCAAATACCTATGATTCTAAAGTGGATTTATCAGTAAATCTGATCGATCTCCCTGTTACCATTGTTCCTATTTTAGAAAAGAATTTAGAACTTAAAGTCGATCTCACCGCAAGTGGTTTTCAATTGCTGATTTATCATTTGTTTAATAAAAAAGTGGAACTTTCATTTGAAAACGCTTCCTATAATTCAGGAACCGCACTGATCAACTTATTTAATCAAAGGTTTCAAATTGAACAACAGCTTTTTGATAATGCAACCATAAATCGTGTCACTCCAAATGTTTTAAAATTTAATTATGACAAACTTGAAAGAAAAAAAGTTGCTATTCGCCCATTACTAAACATAAACTTTTTGCCTGGATTTGATATTAATGAAGACTGGAACATTGAGCCTGATAGTCTTTGGATTTCTGGACCTGCACAATTGCTTGATACTTTAAATGGATTAAACACATTGCCAATTAAACTTATTGATGTAAATACGGATATCAAAAAAAAAATTGGCTTTGTAAAAACGAATATTTTATTAAAATTAGAAAAAAAACACACAATAGTAACAGCTAGCGTTAGGAAGTTTACTGAAAAAACAGTCTCATCTTTTATCAATATTAAAAGCTTACCTGATAGCCTTTCCATAAAGTTATTTCCTCAATCAGTTGCGGTTACTTTTTCTGTGCTTTTAGATAAAGCAGAGCGAATTGACTCTAAGGATTTTGCTTTTAGTTGTGATTTTGACACTTCTGATGGAGGAGGTAAAAAATCGCTAATCGTAAATATTGAAAGGCAACCCCAAGGTGTCCGCAAGGTCAGATGGAAACCAATTGAAGTAGATTATTTAATAAGACAATGAAGATCATAGGACTTACAGGGGGGATTGGAAGTGGAAAAACTAAAATTCTAAATGTTTTTAAAGCAAAAGGAATTCCCTGCTATGAATCGGATTTAGAGTCTAAAAAGTTGATTGAGTCAGATCTTTTTTTGATTTCAGAAATCAAGAAAATATTTGGTTCGGATATTTATTTAAATACAAAGTTAGATCGTGAAAAAGTTGCTGATATAGTGTTTAATAGTCCCGAAAAGCTTAGACAGTTAAATGCTTTAGTTCACCCCGCAGTTGCAGCTGATTTTAATAAATTTGTAATCCGTAAAAAATCTTATTATGTTATAAAAGAAGCTGCTATTTTGTTTGAAACAGGCGGTTATGAAAAATGTAATACCACGATTTTAGTCATTTCTCCCATGGAAACTAGAATCAGAAGAGTTATGAAACGGGATGATATTTCAAGGGAAAAATTATTGAAAAGGATTAACAATCAATGGCAAGATAAGTTAAAAATTCCATTAGCTGATTTTGTAATCAACAATACTAACTGGGAAAATACGTTGATAGAAATAGAAGCTATTCACAAAAACTTAATAAAAATGTGAACCTATTAACATTCTATTGTGAATGGTGCTGATGTCTTTTAAAGATATTTGTAAATTTAACAATCCCTATCTTAGATAATTAAACAATAATATCCGTTGAAAAAAAACTTCTTCATAATGTTAGTCAGCTTGATGATTATTTCTATAATGGCAATTATCTCTGTACAAGTGTATTGGATAATATCTGCTTGGGAAGACAAAGAAGAGGAGTTTAGCCTAGCAGTAAGTCAGTCTTTGAATTCAGTTTCTGTGATTATTGAAGAGCGGGAGATGTCTGATTATATCGTAGCATTCGAGAAGCTTCTCGATTCTGTTGGGACTCCCAATGATTCAAATTTTACTGATGTTTTTCTGTTTATGGATGATGACATAACATCTAATTTAACTTCTTTTTATGCCTACGGTATTTTAGAAGAAAATTACATTCTTAATGTTGATCTTAAATTGGGTGAGGAGTCAAATGTTAAAGATTACAAAAAAGTTAAAACTACAACGGTTTTAAATAATGATAAAATCTTTAATCGTGAAAACAAATTGCCCTCTTCTATCGATAAATTGAGATCTGTTGAGCGAATCAATATTTATGATCAGGTGAAATATCGCGCTGCTTTTTCTGACTATTCTAGAACCATTCCCATTCATAGAAGACTAAATATTCAAGAGCTACATATCCTTTTGGATGAAGAATTTAAAGATAAAAATATATTTACTTACTTTGAATTTGGGATTTTCAACAATGGTTTGGCGACTAAGGTGAAGTCAAATAATTATAAAGAAGAACAAAACGGACCAAGGTATGAAGCTTCAATTTTCACTGAAGACGGTGAAATTGATAGTCCATATAAGTTGGTAGTTTTTTTTCCAGAAAAAAATAAATTTGTTTTTTCTTCTATTTTAAGTGTAGCAGGACTCTCAATTTTGTTAACTTTCTTTATAATAATTGTTTCTTCAACTGCTATTTATCAGATCATTCAGCAGAAAAAAGTTTCGGAGATGAAGTCCGATTTTATAAATAACATGTCTCACGAGTTTAAGACCCCAATAGCAACCATTAACCTTGCCCTTGACGCGATTTCAAACACAAAAATACTTTCAACACCTTCCAAGGTGAAACAATATATTCAAATGATTAGGGAGGAAAACAAGCGTATGTTGACACAAGTGGAAAGCGTCTTGTTGATTTCAAGACTTGAGAAAAGTTCTGCTCCGATCGCATTTAGTGAAATTGATCTTGATCAAGCTATTCACAATGCAATTCGTCACGTTGATCTGTTGGTTAAAAGTAAAAAAGGATCAATAAGCACAAGATTTGAGGCATCAGATAAACTTTTTAAAGGAAATTTAAACCACATTACGAATTTGATCGTTAACCTCTTGGACAACTCCATAAAATATTCTGATAACCCCCCTGAAATTAAAATAACTACATTGAATACCAATAAGGATTTAATTTTTACCATTGAAGATAGTGGAATTGGAATGGATTTGACTACCCAAAAACTTGTGTTTGAAAAGTTTTACAGAGAGCAGAGTGGAAACATTCACAACATAAAGGGACATGGATTAGGTCTTTCTTATGTCAAAAAAATTATTGACCTACATAACGGTTCAATCCAATTAATTAGTAATGTTGGGAAAGGAACATCTTTCACAATAAGTTTCCCCAAAAAATAATATTAACATAAAACTAATTTATGAATACAGGTCTGAAGAAAATATTAATTGTTGAAGATGATATCAATTTTGGCAGCATATTAAAAGATTATCTGATCTTAAATGATTATGATGTAATCCTTGCAAAAAACGGAATTCAAGGGCTTCAAAAGTTTAATAAGCACACCTTTGATCTTTGCATTCTAGATGTAATGATGCCATATAAAGATGGCTTTACATTGGCCAAAGAGATACGTGAAAAAAATGAAGAAGTTCCTTTGATCTTCCTAACAGCAAAAAATTTGAAAGATGATGTTTTGAGAGGTTTTAAGGCAGGTGCAGATGATTATTTATTCAAGCCTTTTGATTCAGAAGTGCTTTTGGCAAAAATAAAATCAATTATTAATCGTAAGAATATTATCAATATTGCAGAAGTTGACATATTTGAATTTACCCTAGGTAAGTTTAGCTATAACTCCAAACTAAGATTTTTAAACATCGCTTCGCAAGAAACTCTTAAACTGTCTCCAAAAGAGAACCAGTTGCTTAAATTGCTAGTAATTTATGTAAATGATCTTTTGCCAAGGGAGGTAGCTCTGAATAAGATTTGGAGAGATGATAATTACTTCACTTCTCGTAGTATGGATGTCTACATTGCTAAACTGCGAAAATATTTGAAAGCGGATGATAATGTACAAATCATTAATATTCACGGAGAGGGTTTTAGATTGGTTGTGAATTCCTAGTTAATTTTATTTCTAGGATGGAATTTTTTCATCACCTCCTTAAGGTGCTTGTTGTCCAAATGTGTGTAAACTTCAGTGGTAATTATGCTTTCATGTCCCATCAACAGTTGAATCGTTCTTAGATCGGCTCCATTTTCCAGTAAGTGCGTTGCGAATGAATGTCTAAAGGTGTGTGGACTGATACTTTTATCGATTCCAGCTTTTTGAGTTTGTTTTTTTACGATTGTAAAAATCATTGCTCGTGTCAATTTCTTTCCATTTCTATTTAAAAACAGAATATCTGAATCTTCCTTTGCCACCTTCATTTGGTTGCGTATTTTCTCTATATAAATTTCGATATACCTTTTAGAATAGTTTCCTAGGGGTACCAATCGCTGCTTGTCTCCTTTTCCAGTGACCCGAATCAAATCTTCTTTAATGAAGATGTTAGAAAGGCTTAGCTCTACCAGCTCACTTACTCTTAATCCACTTCCGTAGAGGGTTTCAATAATCGCACGATTACGGTGACCTAGTGCATTTCCTAGATCTATAGAGGCTATGATGGTTTCAATTTCTGAAAGATTGAGAGTTTCTGGAAGTTTCCTTCCTAATTTAGGATTTTCTAACAAGTCAGTTGGTGCAGTTTTACGGTAACCTTCAAAAATTAAAAAATTAAAAAAACTTTTTAAACCGGAAATTCTTCGAGACTGAGTATGGGGACTTTGAAATTTTGATTCCTCATAAATAAACAGAAGTACTGTTTCTTTTGAGCAATTTTTGGGACTTTCCGTGATGCCTTTTAGTTTCATAAAATCCATTAAAGCCATGACATCCATACTGTAATTTTCAA
>Ga0308001_10001257_pt1 | contig 11494 bp, 9 predicted proteins | sample Neamet5_FD_203167 | JGI IMG/M metagenome (GOLD analysis project Ga0308001, IMG submission 203167) | Marine microbial communities from water near the shore, Antarctic Ocean - #5 | ecosystem: Environmental > Aquatic > Marine > Unclassified | place: Southern Ocean | collected 2014-06-04
TTTTCCTACGCCAACTATCTAAATAGAGTGCGTCATGGCTTTTTTTTGTCGAGGCGGAAGAGATAGTATATCTTCTAGGTCGTTTAGCATAAGCTTGACGTTGTAAATCGAGCTGAACCTGCAGACTAGCGATAGCGAGGTTTAAATCACTGGGTGTAGATTTTTCAGACAGAGCTTTCGGGTCTTGGAGTTCTATGTCACCAAGGTGTTGCTGCTCCCGTTGCTCGTTCTGAATCGAAGAGATTATGGCAGCGCCTCTCACTTCTATCTCTTTTACGATTTTTAGTGTCTGCGGAATTGGTACAACTTTCTGAAGCAATTCATCATTGAAGTCGGACTTAAAGGGAGTGCTGGGTGCGGCAACGCTATCGATTGTGCCGCTGCCGATTTGATTTTCCTGTGCTAGAAAATCAGCCTCGTTAGGAGCGAATTTGCTCCTGTAGTGTGCCATAGTAATATCTAGAGCTGTCTCGCTATGCAGCTCTTCAAGGTAGGTAAAACCAACGCCCAGAATTATGATTGCGTGAAAACAAGTCGAGAGAAACACAGTAAAGCCAAAGCGCTCTCGGGTAAGGTCTTCATCGCTTGTTACCATATATCCGCCTCATAGGTGTCTTGCTGTGATCAGGCAGAGTTTAGTTTCGCCTGGATACAATCCATCAGGTCGCTAGCTATGTCGAGATTAAATGCCTTGTCTATTTCGCGTATGCAAGTTGGGCTGGTGATATTGATCTCGGTTAAATAGTCGCCTATCACATCGAGCCCTACGAAGATTAGGCCCTTTTCCCTGAGAGTGGGACCTATCTGTTCGCAAATCCACAGGTCCCTCTTGGTCAATTCCTGTGCAACACCGCTGCCACCTGCGGCCAGATTTCCTCTGGTCTCCCCGGAAGCGGGAATTCTAGCGAGGGCATAGTTGACTGGTTTTCCGTCGATCATAAGAATGCGCTTGTCGCCGTTCACGATATCGGGAATGAACTTCTGCGCCATAATCTGTTGTCGGCCATTATCGGTTAGCGTTTCTATTACGACGCTGAGGTTGGGGTCGGTAGCCTTTACTCGAAATATTGACGCGCCACCCATTCCATCCAATGGCTTATATATTACGTCTTCGTGGCGCTTGTGAAACGTCTTTAGCTTTTCTTGCGAGGAGGCAACGATTAGTGGTGGGCAACATTGGGGAAATTGAGTAGCAAACAATTTTTCGTTACAGTCGCGCAGGCTTTGTGGATCGTTTACGATCAACGTTCCCTCACGTTGTGCCTGTTCTAACAGGTAGGTGGAATAAATATAGTCCATATCAAATGGGGGGTCTTTGCGCATTAGCACTACATCCAGTTCCGATAATGCGATATCGGCCTTACTACCAAGGCCGAACCAATCCTTCTCGTCATCTTTAACCGAAAGGGTTTGAATTGTCGCCCGACACTGGCCTTGGTCGAGATACATGTCGGACTGGAGCATATAATGGATCGTCCAGCCACGCTTCTGCGCCGCCAATAACATGGCCAGAGTTGTGTCTTTTTTAACAGTGATGGATTCGATAGGGTCCATCACTACACCAAGTTTTACACCCATTCGACCAATCCTTTAGTGAGCTGCGGCAGAGGGGGCGGCTAGATAATCCCAATAGATTGCGGCCGCCGATCACAGGGCGAAATAATATCTCACTTTATCTGCAGAAGCGATGTCCCAAACTTGGGGTGAATTCCTATGATGTCTCGGAGGAGCTCTTGAATGATTTTTCAGGTTCTGCAACAAAGCCGCTATAATGCTGCATCATATCGAGACGGTGAATCAAATTGAAAGTATTTGGAATGGCATGGGGTATTGGCGGGGTCTTATTCTTGCTGATATTCGCAATATTTAGGCTAGCGCCCATGGCTCTGGAGCTAGAAAGCTCGGCTATGAGCGAGGTCCATTGGTTAGCTTTGATTTTTAGCGTAACCTACATGGCGTATGCGGAAGGTTATAAGGGATTTCACCTGGGCTTCGCGCCTAGAGTCGTTGTTCGAGCCCGTTACCTTGCCAATAACCCACGACCGCTGCATGTACTGCTCGCGCCACTTTTCTGCATGGGCTACATCTACGCGACTCGCAAGCGGCAAATTCTCTCTTTTGCGCTGACGACTATGATCATCTGCTTTGTACTTATCGCTCGCAGCATGCCGCAACCCTGGCGCGGGATTGTGGATGCAGGAGTAGTTGTCGGCCTAGGCCTTGGAGTAGTGTCGATTGCCTATTTTCTAATCATCTCGAGCAATGATCCTACTCGGCTCACTGTCTCAGCGGAAGTACCAGGTGACAGCTAGCGATGGGTTCAGGGTTACTAATCCTGCAGACGCGGGTAGCTGCGCAGTTGTGATCACCTACAACCCTGATATAACTGCATTACTGAAACTTATTAGTCAGCTTAATAAGGAAACTGATTTTCTCGTAATCGATAATGGATCCGTCGAAATCGATGAGCTGATAGCGTCGATCATGGTCTATAAACGCTGTATAGATTTAATCCGTCTGGGCGAGAACGAAGGTCTAGCAAAGGCTCTCAATCGAGGTATCAATTGGGCACGCTCTAAAAATTATGAGTACGTGTTCCTCTTCGATCAGGACAGTAGCCTCTGCGACCTATTTATAACGCGTATGGTAGACGCGCACATCGAAGCGAGCCGCTTCAGCAAGAAAGGTATAGCGGCAATAGGCCCTCGAATCATTAACCCTCAGACTATGCGCCAAACACCCTTTAAATTGTTTAGCAAAATTCTCTGGCGTTCCGACAGACCCTTCGCGAGACAGGGAAAACATTTCATTGCCGATTTTTTGATTACTTCCGGATCTCTGCTAACTCTCAAATGTATTAATAACGTGGGAGGTATGAAGGAAAGTTACTTCATTGATAACGTTGATTTGGAATGGTGCTTTCGTGCAAAATCACTCGGCTTCGACTTGGTGGGTACTGATTCTGCTGTGCTCTATCATGCTATCGGCGAGCGCAGTTCCAATCCTCTAGTGAAGGCAGGACTGTTCGCACAGCACAACCCGTCGCGCACTTACTACTCCAGCAGGAACAGGGTTCACCTTTACGGCGCAGCCTACTCGCCCTTGGGGTGGAAGTTGCGCGACATGATTCGTTTTGCCTTAAAGGCGAGCTGGCTTTTGATAACCTCTGGTCAGCGTCGTCAATATTTACAAAACATTTGCTCCGGCATACGTGATGCGAAGACATTGGCATAGTAATAGATGAGTGCACGCACAAAAATCGCTGTATTGCTATCGACGTACAACGGAGAGAAATTCCTCGCTGAGCAGATCGATTCGTTGCTAGCTCAGTCCCATAAAAATTTCATTCTGGTAGCGAGAGACGATGGGTCGCATGACCGAACCGTTTCCATTTTGGAAAGCTATGCTCTCAATCATTCTGTGCAAATTCGACTTTTATCTTCTGATGGCCAAAATTTGGGAGCAAGTGGCGGTTTCGCCTTCCTTGTCGATTACGTGATTAAGAATAAAGAGTCTCTAGGGCTGACGTCGAGCTATATGATGTTCTGCGATCAGGACGATACATGGTTTCCTGAGAAGATAGAGAGACTGTTGACAGTAATGCTGGCGACAGAAGCGGATAACAACTCTGCATTACCCATAATTGTTCATAGCGACCTTGAAGTAGTTTCCGAGCAGAATACGGTAATAGCCAAATCGTTGATTAACTATCAGGGCCTAGAAATTGAAAGGAATAGCTTTCCCAATCTCGTTATCAGTAATTTAGTGACAGGATGTACCGCGCTGATTAATCAGTCTTTAGCAGAGAAGGCGCTCCCGATCCCTAAGAATGCAATTATGCACGATTGGTGGCTGGCTTTAGTTGCTGCTGCATTTGGAAAATTAGTCTACTTGAATATTCCCTTGGTGCATTATCGCCAACATGGCAATAATACTATCGGGGCGAAAGAGTTTACCAAGGTGTCCGTTGTCAGCATGTCACTTTGGCGCACAATACTAGCGCGAAAGCCTAATGAGCATTTGATCGAGGTATCTATTCAGGCGGCCGAGTTTAATCGCCGTTATGGACCTGAATTATCTGGCCGAGAAAAGCTATTCCTGCGGCTTTGCATAGGAATGGGGATAAAACTTGGTATTTTGCAGCGTCTACTGTATCGCTTGGCTAGACGTTTTTAGTCGGCATGAGGATAGTAGGCATTTTACTCGATGAAAGCACAAATTCTAAAACAGAAAACATAAATAGGTTTTAAATGAGAAAATTTCTACATGTTGGTTGCGGCGAGCAAAAAAAATCCAATACCACGAAAGGGTTCAATACCGATGATTGGCTTGAAATACGATACGATATAGATAAATCTGTCTATCCAGATTATGTTGGGAATATGACTGACATGGGAGTTATTGAAGACGGCAGCGTCGATGGGATATTTTCGAGTCATAATATAGAGCATTTATATCCTCATGAAGTTTGTTTAGCACTGGCTGAGTTTCTTAGGGTCCTTGACGATGATGGGGTGGTTATTTTGACTTGCCCGGATTTAAAGTCCGTTTGTGAGCTTGTTGCACAAGACAGACTTACAGAGACGGTATATGAATCAGAAGCTGGGCCGATAACGGCGCTTGATATACTTTATGGGCATCGGGGGCTTTTACAGCAGGGTAATTTATTTATGGCGCATAAATGTGGGTTCACTGAAAAATTCCTGTCAGGGACATTTGAGGCTGCAGGCTTTATGAACAATGCTACCATGAGTCGTGGATTTCCCTATTTTGACCTTTGGGCTGTCGCAGCTAAAACTAAACGGAGTAATGAAGAATTGAGAGAAATTGTAGAAAATCATTTTCCTAAATAAATTTAACCTTCTGTTCTTTCTAAGGGTAATTCCAGGCTGTGTAGTAGAAAGAAAGATATTCTAGGTAAAAAGTCCAGCCAAGTTTTTCCGGAAGGTTTCTTGCGAGCAGTCATTTGCAATCGCTGCTAAGCCCGCATCGCGAACATCCTGCCAGAGTTTCTCGTCCTGATACATTTTAATACACTGCGCAGCGAACACTTCCGGCGTGTTGCCAACTAATAGCTCTTTTCCGTCATGCCAATCTAACTGCTGCGCGAGTAACGCCGTGGCCACCGAGGGCAGTCCCTTCGCTGCAGCTTCGTGAATCTTGTGTGGAATGCCTGCAGCAAAGCGCGTCGGCGCGATAAATACGCGAGAACTGTTATACATCTTTTCAATTGAGTCCAGACGGCCCATGAAGTTGATGTTGTCATTCTCAATTGTTGCCAATGAAGGCGCCGAGTTGTCTCCGACAATATTTAGTTGGATGCCGGGGATGGCCTTCTCGAGTATTGGGAAGACATTGATTAGAAACCAGAGCAATGAATCGACGTTTGGTGAACCCTCGTCCCGAAGCGCGCCTACGAATAGTAAGCCACTTCGCTGCGTGAATCCTTTACTCCCAGGCCTGCTGGCTACGGTATGGCCGAGCACGACGGCATTACTATAGCCGTGCCGCTTAAAAATCTCGGCCTCGATTTTTGATACTGCGACAATTTTTCCAGCCTGCTTCGATTGCTGTAATTCATTGTCGATTAGTTCTGCTTGGTCTTTGGTCGACATAGCTTTGCCGAGTAACTCCATGCGCAGTATTTCACGAGGAGCAGATACTGCTTCAGCGTCGTAGATTAGCTTAGTGTCGCGCAATAGACCAGGTTGCAGGTTCAGGCAATAGTTAAAGAATTCCATATTATGCACGCGGCTGACTACGACGAATTGATAAAAATTTTCCCGCTCCGCTAGAAACGATTGCAGTCCGTCACGGCCGCTTTTCAGAATGACTTCAATCGTGTTGGGTAGAGTCTTGTAGACGTTGTTCCATTGTTCCTCCGGAAACAAAAGAGGGTAGAAGCTAATATTGAGATCCATCTTACTCAGTTCGAAAAGGATGTTTGAGCATCGAGGATAGCCAGCCCCGAGGCTAGGGTAGGGAACGCGATCATCAATTACGAGTATGTTTGGAAAATTGTTGCGCGTACGAGCACGAAGAACTTTACTGCCATCGTTCGTGAACTGTTTTGCTAAATAGTCTGCGTGCTTAGCGCGGAGCACTTCACGATGCTTTGCTTGCAGTTTTTTTGCATTCTCCATTCCGCCGGCGCTCGCGAATTCATAGTGAGTGATCTGAGAGCTGGGAGCGTAGACGATGCGCAGTCCCTTTTTCTGCAAACGAATACAGAAATCAGATTCCTCATAGTAGGCAGGCGCATAGTCGAGGTCGAATCCGCCGAGGGCTTTGAAACAGCTGCGTCTGAAGAGCAGAAAAGCACCGGAGCAGTAGTCAACATCTCGCTGAAACATAAATTCATAATTGTCTGTTGCTTTGCCGCGGCCATAGCCGAGGCAGGCGCCATCGCTGAAGATAATACTTCCGGCCTCTTGCGTGCTGCCATCGAGCAGCTTAATCTTGGCGCCAACAGCGCCAACAGATTTATCTGACTCGATTACTTGCAGTGCATTAGACAAGGTATTTTTTTCTATAAGGGCATCATTATTCAGAAGAAGGATGTACTCGCCTGCCGCTATTTCTGCTGCTTGATTTACCGCTTTCACAAAACCAAGATTATCTGGATTACGAATTATTGTGGAATTATCAATCTTTTTTAGAAGTTTGGCAGTTTCATCAGTGGAGTTATTATCTACTATGATTATTTCATAACAAACGTCCGCGAATTCAAGAAGTGATTGCAGGCAGAGATAGCTGAGGTGTGCTTGCTGATAGAACACCAGTATAATAGAGAGCTGCGGGGGTTTAGCTTCTGGAAACTTTAGCCGCTCTGCAGATGTTAAAAAATTATCTAACGCACCCTTAGCCGAATTATCGAGCTTTTGCTTTTCTAGTTGCTGTCCTTCTATCTGTTGCATCACTTGCTCGGAATTCTCGACAGCTAGTATCTCACTCACTGCAGCTTGCTTCTTGCTGCCCGGCGCGATCGCATTCTTCAATAAGCGCAGAGGATAGGTCACCCGCCAGAAGATGGAGTTTTCAATGAGTTTATGTGCGTGTTGTAATCGTTCTGCATGAGCCTCAAGGTTCTTATAATCACTCTGTAAGTTGCAGAAATAGTCGTGTGTCTCCGACAACGCGGCTGCGGTCGAATACATATTTCGCATCTCTTTTGAGTTTGACCGGCATTCGCTGTCCTTTTTATAAAGCAAATCTGCAGCCTTCCTGGCTATTTCGGCTATAGAATTCGACGCTTTCTCGTTGACTAGTGCAGCGTCCTGGATGACGCTGGGAATGCCAGACGAGAAGCTATGATTGATGAGTCGTATTCGCCAACGGTCTTGCATGAATGCATGTTCTTTTAGGGCCCGCTTGCGGTTGCCAGGTAGTTCGTCACTTTGTCTTGAAACGGACTCGTGATGAGTCAATACAACTCCCGGGTGACTGAGTACTGCCAGCCCCTTGTCGCCAAGACGCAGGCAGAGGTCGACATCATTAAACGCGACCGTTAGTTGATCTTCATTGAAGCCACCCATCCGCAAGAATTGAGACCTATGCATAACCAGACAGGCAGCGGTTACCGCATCGACGGCGTAGGGTAGGGTAATCCCTTGTTTTGTCAAAAAGTCGTTGTTCTTACCGACCGCAATATGCTGAGCGATAGTTTTTTCATCTAATGCAATGCCGGCATGCTGAATGGATGAGTCGGGATATAGAAGGGTACATCCAACCGCACCAACATCATTTAGTTCAGCTACGGCCAGAAGTTTGCTCAGCCATTTCGGATCTTTGATTTCTATATCGTTGTTGAGGAAGCAGACATAGTCACTTCGACATTGTTTCGCGGCAAAGTTGTTTATAGCTGAAAAATTGAAGGTGTCGTTCCAAGTTAGCACCCGTATGTTGGGCGTAAGGCTTAAAAATTGCAGATACTGTATTGTTTCAGCTTCAATACTTTGATTGTCGACAATTAGTAATTCTATCGAATTAATGTTATCGCTCGTCAGCACGCTCTCCACACAAGACTTCAGGAAATTAAGCTTGTCCTTGGTTGGTATAATGAGAGAGCAAATCGGAATGGCGGGCTGTCGACCGTTCTGCACTATAGGTTTCATGTCTATTTGTCCGAATTCGAGTCGTTGCTGTCGGAATTTTTGTCCGTGCCAAGTATTCGGCCGGCTCGTCGAAATGGGCCCATCAACTTCCAGCTTGTAGAGTCGTAGATTGTATTTAACCCTCGTTCTAATTTGCTGACATGCTGAGCCTGTTGCTCCAAATGGGTGGCATTGCTGAGTATCTGCAGATTGAGTTCGCTGACATGCTGAGCCTGTTGCTCCAGGTGCGACTCTTTGTTGAGTATCTGCAGATTGAGTTCGATTATCCTTGCGTCGCGCTTTTCTATCTCATGCTGCAATTCCGCATTCTTTTTCAGCTCGCTGTGTAATCGGGCGTCCTGCTCACAGATCAATACAGATTGATCAAGTTGGCCGATGAGGGCATTCACCCGTTCTCCCGTCCACTTTGGCAGCCACTTCTCAAAAATAGCGGCACGGCCTTTACCGAGAATATTTTCTGCCTGATAGCGTAGGCGAACATCTGCGACCGCAGTACCGGAGTTACCCCCTTCTCTATAATAGGCTGTAACAGAATCGATATGCTGGAAATCGGTATGCTGGCTGAGTTGTAACCAAAAATCCCAATCTTCATAAATATCGAAGGCCTCGTCGAAACCACAGCCATTCTCGAGTAGCGAACTCTCGAATAGGATGGAGTGAATCGGCATATAGTTGTCCCGCATCAACATTATTGGATCGAAATCTTCTCTGAAAATGTAGTCCATAGATTCGCCGTTCGCGTTAGTCTTCTGGGTACTACTATAGGCCGCCGCTGTTTCTCCGCTATTTTCCAGCGTGCTAACTAACTGACTGACATGGTTTGAATCAATCCAGTCGTCCTCATCCAAAAATTGAATATATTTGCCATGGGCTGCTTCTAGGCCAGCATTTGCTGCTTGTGAACGACTCAGAGCTGCACCAGTAGTTACTAACACAAGTGGTCGATCGCTGGCAGCTGCCGAGTCTAGGGAATTGTCACCCGCGGCATCTACCAGAATGATTTCGATATTGGCGTAGTCTTGAGATGAGATGGAACGAAGCGCCTCTTGTAATTCAGGGCGACCAAGTGTGCGACAGATGATTGAAACCTGATGTTTTTTTTCAGTAGACATCTAGGCAACCTTTGATCAAGCCTTGCGACATGTCTTAGACATCTACTGTGCGCTGTCGGGCTGCTGATTACCGATTACGGCGCCGACTACGTGACCAATAAAATCTAGAAACAGGGTGTCTAGGTTTACATTGAAGTAGCTGTCCGATCGATTCCCAAACGCAATTAGTGCAAATACATCACCGTCGCCTACCACGGGACAAATGGCAGTCGACTTGATGTTATTATTCTGTCCAGGAAATAGATACTGAGTTTGTTCTTTGCTGATAGCGCCGCAATAAGTTCTATTGAGGCGGAATACATCGGCGAATTTTTCCTTGAGAATATTTTCTGTTTCAGTTCTTACCGAGACAGCAACCTTCAGGTTTTTCTTATCAATAAGAATGAATTCGCAGGCGTCGATATTGCTATGGTGGGATAACTGGTCCTGCGTCACGGCCGCAATTTCTGTTGCATCCCTAGCACGGAGTAGCGCTAGGACCAAGTTGCGTGTCGTATCAAAGAGTTGATCATTGTTATGAGCATTCTCAAGCAGATTATTGAGCTTCTGTCGTGCGTCGGCTCCTCTGTCTCGCAGTATAGTAACTTGTCGTTCTAATAATGAAATCGCCGTACCGCTCTTGTGGGGTAGAGAAAGATCTGCAAGCAGGTCTTCTTGCTCGATGAAGAACTCGGGGTTGGCTTTCAGGTAGCTAGCAACTTCTTGCGAAGATAGTTTGTTGCTGCTCTGTGGCTCTATTTTTTCAGCCGCCGAATTATCATTGCTCATATTTGAATCTTCCCCTCAAAAACTGTTGTGGCTGGCCCTGTCATTAAGACGGGAGAGTCGACCCCTAGCCAAGCAATACTAAGATATCCGCCATTTAAATTCACTTTGACGGTATCATTTAACAGGCCTTGTAAGCAACCAGCAACTACTGCCGCACAGGCCCCAGTGCCGCAGGCTAGAGTCTCGCCGGCGCCGCGTTCATAGACGCGTAAATCTATGGTATTTCTGTCACACACCTGCATGAAACCAATATTGCAGCCCTTGGGAAAATCCGGATGTATGTTGAGGGCTTCCCCTAGCTCTTTTACGGCTATTTTTCCTAGGTCTTCAACTCTAATTACCGCATGGGGATTGCCCATGGAAAGTGCACAAAATTCTACCTTGACTGAGCTTCCCGAAACAGTAAGTTGACGGGTATGTATTTTCGAACTGCTGCTGGTGATGAATGGAATTTTTGATGCGTCGAACTCTGGCGCTTTCATGTCCACCGTGACAGAGCCATCGTCATTAATTTTAAGCGTAAGCACGCGATTGACTGTCTTGACGACGAGTGATTTTCCGTCGTACAAGCCCTTGTCGCTTACATATTTGGCAAAGCAACGTGCGCCATTTCCGCAATGCTCTACTTCCTGACCGTCAATGTTGAAGATGCGGTAGCTGAAATCGATCCCAGACTCTGGGGCCGTTTCAATTAAGAGCAACTGATCAAACCCCACTCCGAACTGCCGGTGACCAAGTGCAGCAATCTGCTTAGTGCTGAATTGATACTCATTGTGCAGATTATTGATCACAATAAAGTCGTTGCCGAGGCCATGCATCTTTGTGAAGGAAATATTCATTTTGCGTATCAACTAGGTAAACAAGATTCCAGACCGAGAAGATCCGCTAGGACTTCGCGACGTCTAACCACATGCGCGGCGTTCCCATCGACCATTATTTCGGCAACGCGTGGACGCGTATTATAGTTCGAGCTCATTACGAAGCCATAAGCACCGGCAGAGCGCACGGCAAGCAAGTCGTCTGCCGCAACTACTAACTCTCTGTCCTTGCCAAGGAAATCAGCTGACTCGCAAATTGGGCCAACAACATCGAAGTTAAGTACATCGCCGCTTCGCTTGTTCACCGGAATAATCTCCTGCCAAGCACTATACAGTGCTGGCCTCAATAGATCGTTCATTGCACCATCGACGATAGCAAAATTCTTATGCTCAGTGCTCTTTAAATATTCGACACGGGTCACGAAGATGCCAGCATTTGCGGCGATTGAGCGGCCAGGCTCGACCATCAGGATTAGTCCACGTCCGCTGAAACGACCCCTTACTGCTTCGATGAGTTCAGAGGGCAGTGGCGGGCTCTCGGCGCCGTAGTTAACACCTAGTCCTCCTCCCATATCGAAGTGACTCAATTTGATGCCCTCCTCCCTTAGACGGTCCACCATAGTGAGCAGCCTATCGATCGCATCGAGAAAAGGCTCTACTGATGTAAGCTGCGAGCCTATGT
>Ga0308001_10001258_pt1 | contig 11492 bp, 10 predicted proteins | sample Neamet5_FD_203167 | JGI IMG/M metagenome (GOLD analysis project Ga0308001, IMG submission 203167) | Marine microbial communities from water near the shore, Antarctic Ocean - #5 | ecosystem: Environmental > Aquatic > Marine > Unclassified | place: Southern Ocean | collected 2014-06-04
CCATGCACTACGTCCTACCTCATCGTCGTGAGGATCGCAGTTATCCGCGGGCGGTCAAACCCAAGCCGTCCAAGTATCCGACCAGAAATAAAAATGCCAGTCAGCTTAACTGACTGGCATTAGGCCGCAAGGCCCCTTTTTTATTGCCTGGGATTTCTGCAGGAGGCTCGTGGGCTTTGGCTATTTTCGAGAAGCGGGGGTGCTGTGGTCAGTGTTGGACCACTTCCGGCGGATCGGCATGCACCAGCACTTCGGCACGTGGATAGTGCTCATGGATCGCCTTCTCCACAGCCACACAGTGAGCATGGGCCTGCGACAGGCTCATCTCACCCGGCAGCTCCAGGTGCAGCTGGACGAACCAGCGCGTACCGGAAATGCGTGTACGCAGATCGTGCGCGCCGAGCACGCCCGGCACCGAGGTGGCCAGCTGGTACATATGCTGAGTGGTCTCGCTGGGCAGTTCCTCGTCCATCAGTACGGCCACAGCGCCGCGCACGATGCTGATGGCGCTCCAGAAGATGTAGAAGGCGATGCCGATGGCGAAGATCGCATCCATCTGCTGCCAGCCGAAACGGGTCAGTAGCAGGGCGAGGAGGATGCTGCTGTTGAGCAGGATGTCGGAGCGGTAGTGCAGCGAGTCGGCGTGAATCGCGGTGGAGCCAGTCTCGCGCACCACCTTGCGTTGAAAGCTCAGCAGGGCGACGGTCAAGGCCAGCGACAGCAACATGACGGCGATGCCGATACCTTCGGCTTCCAGCGGCTGTGGCGCTTGCAGGCGCTCGACGCCCTGCAGGCCAATGAGTACGGCACTGACACCGATAAACAGCGCTTGGCCCAGCCCGGCCAGCGCCTCGGCCTTGCCGTGGCCGTAGCGGTGATCCTCGTCGGCCGGGCGCAGGGCGAAGTGCACGGCAACCAGGTTGATCAGCGAAGCGGCGCTGTCGAGCAGCGAATCGGTGAGACCCGCCAGCAGGCTGACCGAGCCGCTCAGCCACCAGGCAATGGCCTTGGCCAGTACCAGGGTCAGCGCCACCGTCAGCGCTGCCCGGGTGGCCAGGCGCATCAGCCTGGCGTGCTGCGGGTTGTGCATGAGCTCAGGCAGCCGGGCGCAGACCGTAGGCGGCCAGTTGCTCGGCGCTGCCGCTGTGCTGGATCAGGCGCGGATCGTCCAGCGGCAGCTGGTGGCCGGTGCTGGTTTCGATCAGGGTCTTGAGCGCGTACTGGTCGACCTTGCCGTCTTCGCCGATCAGTTGCTTGAGCTGCTGCGGGTCGACCTGGGCGGTCTGGCCTTCGGGCAGGTAGATGGCGCCGGTGGCGAAGTCCACGGCAAAGGCGATCAGGCCAGGAATCACGTAGAACAGGATGCCGATGGCGTTGGCCCCGGCGATCACTGGGTCGATCCGGCCTTCGATCTGGCCGCGGCGATCCGGGTAGAAGATCGAGCCGCAAGCAGTCAGTTGGGCGAGCAGGGTAGCGGCGACAACGCCGGCGATGAAGCGGGATTTCGTGCGCATGAGCACCTCCAGGAAAAAGTGGCGCAACTATAGCAAGGCGATGATTGCAAAACTGCAGCGCGCTGTTTCAGACCAGCAAGTTGGCAGGCGGTTCGCCGTTATAATCGCCGGCCTGCTGTGGAGAAATGATGAACACCCTGCCGATCGATTCGCTGCTGCCTGATTTGCGCGATGCGCTGAGCGCCCGCCACGAAGTGGTGCTGGAGGCGCCGCCCGGCGCTGGCAAGACCACCCGCGTACCACTGGCGCTGCTCGATGCGCCCTGGCTGGCCGAGCAAACCATCCTTATGCTCGAGCCGCGTCGCCTGGCAGCGCGTGCTGCCGCCGAGCGCCTGGCCAGCGAGCTGGGCGAACGGGTCGGCGAGACGGTTGGTTATCGCATTCGCCTGGACAGCAAGGTGGGGCCGAACACGCGCATCGAGGTGGTCACCGAAGGCATCCTTGCCCGCCGCCTGCAGGACGATCCGGCGTTGGATGGCGTCGGTCTGGTGATCTTCGATGAATTCCATGAAAGAAGTCTGGATGCCGATCTGGCCCTGGCACTGACGCTCAATGGCCGCGCCATGTTCCGCAGCGAAGGCAGCGGCGAGGCGCCGCTCAAGGTGCTGCTGATGTCCGCCACTCTCGAAGGCGAGCGCCTGGCCGCGCTGCTTGGCGATGCGCCGGTGCTGCGCAGCGAAGGGCGCATGTTCCCGGTAGATATCCGCTGGAGCGCGCCGCTGGCGCCTGGTGAGTGGATCGAGCCGCGGGTCGTGCAGACGGTGCAGCAGGCGCTGGCCGACGAGCCGGGCAGCCTGCTGGTGTTCCTGCCGGGGCAGGCCGAGATTCGCCGCGTGGCCGAGCAACTGGGCGAGGTGCTGGCGGGGTGCGACGACATCCTGCTCTGCCCGTTGCATGGCGAGCTGGAACTGTCCGCGCAGCGTGCCGCCATTGAGCCGGCGCCTACCGGCAAGCGCAAGGTGGTGCTGGCCACCAACATCGCCGAGACCAGCCTGACCATTGACGGCGTGCGTGTGGTCATCGATGCCGGCCTGGCGCGGGTACCGCGCTTCGACCCGGCCAGCGGCATGACCCGCCTCGACACCCAGCGCATCTCCCGAGCCTCCGCTACCCAGCGCGCCGGTCGCGCCGGGCGCCTGCAGCCGGGCGTGTGCTATCGGCTGTGGTCGCAGGCGCAGCACGAGCAGCTCAGTGCCTATTCCGGCGCGGAGATTTTGCAGGCTGATCTGGCCGGACTGGCCTTGCAACTGCTGCGCTGGGGCGTGACGCCGCAGGAGCTGAGCTGGCTAGACGTGCCACCGCCGGCCGCCTACGCCCAGGCGCTGGATCTACTCGGTCGCCTTGGTGCGCTGGACGAGCGTGGTGCACTCAATGCCCATGGCCAGGCCATGGCCGAGCTGCCGAGCCATCCGCGTATCGCCCATCTGCTGCTGCGTGGCCAGGCGCTGGGCCTCGGTGGGCTGGCTTGCGAGCTGGCGGCGCTGTTGTCCGAGCGCGACATTCTCCGCGGCGGCGGCGCCGATCTGCACAGTCGCCTGACCCTGCTCAGCGGCGAAAGCCGCGCCGCGCGCAACGCCGTGGGCGGCGTGCAGCGCGCGCGGCAACTGGCCAGGCAGTTCCAGGGCCTGCTCAAGAACCGGCCGGTGACCCAGGCCGTGAGCGACCCCGAGCATCCGCGCTGGCTCGGCTGCCTGCTGACCTTCGCTTACCCCGACCGCATCGCCCAGCAGCGCCACGCCGGTGGCGCCGATTATCGCCTGGCCAATGGCCGTGCCGCGCAGTTCGGCGAAGCCGATGCCCTGATGAAGCACGAATGGCTGGTGGTGGCCGATCTGGGCAGCCGCCAGGGCCAGCGCGAGGAGCGCATCTATCTCGCCGCCGATCTCGACCCGGCGCTGTTCGCCAGCGAACTGGCCGAGCAGGTCGCGACGCTGGACGTGCTCGACTGGGACGAGCGCGAGGGCGTGCTGCGCGCCGAACGTCAGCGCAAGGTCGGCGAGCTGGTGCTGGAACGCCAGGCGCTGGCCGCGCTGGACGAGGCGGCGCGCGGACGGGCATTGGTCGGCCTGGTACGGCGCAAGGGCCTGGAGTTGCTGCCCTGGACGCCCGAGCTGCGCCAGTGGCAGGCGCGGGTGGCGTTGTTGCGCGAGCTGGACCTGCAGCAACAGGGGCAGAGTGAATGGCCGGACTTGTCCGATGCCGCCCTGCTGGCCAGCCTTGAGCAGTGGCTGACGCCATTCTTAAGCAAGGTCAACCGCCTCAGCCACTTCGCAGGCCTCGACCTGCCCTCGATCCTGCAAACGCTGTTGCCCTGGCCCTTGCCGCAACGCCTCGACGAGCTGGCGCCGCGCGCGCTGAGCGTGCCGTCCGGCTCGCGCATCGCCATCGACTACACGGAGCACCCGCCGGTGCTCGCCGTGCGCCTACAGGAGTTGTTCGGCCTGGCCGCGACGCCGCGCATCGCCGGTGGTCGTCTGGGCCTCAAGCTGCATTTGCTGTCCCCGGCACGCCGTCCGGTGCAGGTCACCCAGGATCTGGCCAGCTTCTGGGCCAACACCTATCTGGAAGTGAAGAAGGACCTCAAGGGCCGCTACCCCAAGCTATTCCGTAAGCTAGATCCTTGGGTTGAATCGCTTAACAATAAATAGTTTGACAAATCATGTTGTTTGGCTTTCTCGTAACGTCTATGATTGACACATTTCTCTTGGGGCTGAGTCATGTCCTACACCAATCCACGTCACGGAGGTCGTCTGGGGCTCATCCCGCATCTGAGGGATGCCTTCGCCAGCCTGCATGTCCATGAGGCGCCTCCCGGTGCCGCCAGTTTGGCGCTTGAAGGTGCCAGTTCCACGGTTATTTATCAGGTCGGAGAGATTGGTGCAGGGAATGACCGCGATCTATTCAACTTCCCGTTCCTGTTCCATGCCAATGGCGACCCCTGGCACGAAGCCAACGATTATTTGTTGAGCCTCATGCGTGACAAAGCTCCGGCATATCGGCGCACTGATGACGTTCGGCGACGTGCCAGCAAACTGCTCGATTACCTCCTGTTCTGTGAGGACAACAATCTAAATTGGCTCGACTTTTCCGGTGCTCGGCCTTCACTTCGCCCAACATACAAATATTTCTATCACCTGATTAACGAAGGCGGTCGCAGCAATGCGGTCATCAATCAATACACCGCCGTTGTTTATCATTTTTACAAGTACGCTTCCGAACATTGGCATGACCTCGACATGAATCGTGTCGATACGATCAAGCAGGTGCGTTTTATTGTGCAGAGCCCGAAAGGCGCAAAAGTCATAGATGCAGAAAAACGCAGCCAAACAAGGCGCACGCCCGGTATCAGCGCGGTGCCTATTGGGTTTGTTCGCGAAGATGGAGAGGATCTTCGCCCGCTTTCAAACCTTGAACTTGGTGCGTTTATGAATACCGTCAAGAACGAGAAAGAGTGGTCTACGGTTGAGCGGCTGATCCTGCTCACTGCGCTGATGACTGGAGCGCGCAAGCAAACCGTTTTGACCATACGGCTGCGGCATTTGAAGACATTTCAAGAGAATAGGCTGCTGCCGGAAGGTGCATATAAATTACATGCTGGGCCGGGGACTGGCATTGATACGAAGTATGATAAACCGCAAGTTCTATATTTTCCCAAGCAGCTTGCGGAGGAACTGATCACGCTTGCCGGCAGCTCAATGATGAAGAAGCGGCGGGAAAAATTTCGTGCTCAGCTAGAGACAAATAATCTCGGACGGTTAATGGACGAGGACGATATGTATTTGTTTCTCTCCGATCAAGGCAACTGCTATTACATGGCCGCAAGCGATTCGCGCTATTCGATTGTCAAGTCGCCACAGACAGGGCAGGTAACGGAAACGATCAAGCGCAAGTTGCTTAAGAAAGCCTTTAGCCCATTCCCGAAAGATTTTTCCTTTCACTGGTTGCGAGCGACCTTCGCCTATCAACTCTACCAGCGCTTGCAACCGCTGGTTAAAGAGGGGGTTTTGAGTCCGGGGGAAGACATTGACTTTATTCAAAAGCGTATGCACCACGAGTCTAGGGCAACGACAGAGAACTACCTGAAGCTGTTCAAAATGACCCATGAAAAGGTCATTGCTCAAGAAGCATGGGAAAGTAAGCTGTTTAATGGCAGCTACGAAGTGCTGAAGATGGATGCGCAAGATGAATAGTCAACAGCTGTTCGAGCATCGTGCCGGAACGAAAATTATTTCGCTGGGTGAAGTGACGCAGGGATTTCCCGAGCCTGAGCGCTTACGCCTGCAACTGTCCGAAAAGGTTAGAAAAAAAGCACTGGATATAGGCAGTCTTGCTTACTGCGTGCGAGGCAAGAACAAAAGCATCCATGATGAGCGCGGCACACCTGTCGTAACTTCATCATTTGTTAAAAGCCGCCGCGAACTGATTGTGAAACTGCTGGAATCCTTTGTCGGTATGCGTGACAAGACGGTCTTGGCTTATTTCGTGCGTACTGAATACTTTGTCAACTGGCTCAATGCCAACGGCTATAGGGAATTGTTTGCCAGTGAAGCGTATGCTCAGCAGGCATATCGGGATTTTACGGCGCATCTGAATCATCGAATACACATGCAGGAGATGAACCCAACTACTGCGGCAAACTATCAAAGTGGCGCTGTCGCTGTGATCGAATGGCTCTATTCACAAAGCAGTCACCACATCCTCTCTGGTGCCGTCAGGATAATTTCAGGAAGAGGTTCGCCTGCGCCAAGCGCTGCTCATATCGAATTGTATAAAGACGTTTTTTTGGCAATCGCCCGGCAGTGCAGCGATTTCGTCCTAAATAACAAGCCGTATCCTTGTGTCGTGAGTATCAGGGATTATGAGGTCGTGCTGTTCCCGTCAACCTGGGGTGCGATTGGCCCGTTTAAGGAAGGCCCGCCTGTCTACAAAACAGCGGAGCGCAGGATTGCAACGCTCGAAGAATACATGGAGTCTGCCGCGAGACTCGGCCGGCATGTCTTAACAAAAAAGGATGCAGCTAAGACTGTAGGAAATGCTGTTGCGAACTTGATTGCGGCTAACGAAGAAGTCCGCAATTGGCACCGGCTTAACGTGGCGGGTCTTGCTGCGAAAGCCTATGCTGGACTTTTCTTGCTGATTACAGGTGCGTCACCGACCGAATTTGCGCAGTTTAGTTATGAAGGCGCGCTCGAAGTTGAAAAATCTCCGCTCAAGAAAGAACTGTCGGCTGTCAAGTTTCGCGCAGGCGGAAAATCAACCCTTTATAACATCGGGCGGGACAATGGCCTGCCGCTGCTGAAGGAATACCTCAAGCTCCGTGAGTGGATTTTGAATGGCGAGCGGCATGACCGATTGTTCTTTGCGATGCCCGCACCTGGTGAGTGGGAAAATATTAAAGGCTTTAGTGAGTTATCGACGGACGTCATGGAGAGGCTTTATAAGTCTATCAGCGGCGTTTTTCTCGATCCGAAGGTGCCGAGACTTTCAGCGCGCAAAATGCGCAAGCAAAAGAGCATCGAGTTGCACTCGGCCCGCGTGTCTCCGTCAACGGTTGCGGCATCGCTGAATCACACTGAGGCCGTTAATCTCTCGACTTATGCAGAGGCGCCGCCCGAGCAGCAGGAAGCCGAGTTCGGCCGGTTCTGGCAGTCTGTGCGCCATGCCGCCACCCTGGTTCGTGAGCGCAGCAAAAAGGCGTCAGGCGAGGCGATCCCTACGGCGGCGGGCCATTGCGCCGGGTTCAATCAACCGACACCTGTAAGCGAATCGGCTCCGGCTGTGATCGAGCCGAACTGCCGCACACAATATGGCTGCTTGTATTGCCAGCACTATGTCTGCCATTCCGATGAAGAAGACCTTCAAAAACTCCTGAGCCTACAATATGTGATCAATTCCGTGCGAGAAGCGGCACCTGACGCGGCGCACGCTGAAGCTTTATACCAGGAGTTATCGATCAGAATCGAGTTCATTATCGAAGCGCTTGGCGAGCGTTCTGAGCTGGTAAATAGAATGGTCAAAACGGTCAAAAAAAAGGTGTTTGAGTACGGCGAACTTACCCCTTTTTGGGAAAGCCGCTTGAGTAGCTATGAAAAAATGGGGGTGGTATTTTGAGCGCTGCTGTCGCTTCGATAGGCTGTCTATTTTCCAGCGGTCAGTTTCCGGTCACTTGTGAGCCGGATAATGCGCCGCAACTTCATGGCAGACCTAATCCAGATTTCATTTTGTGCCGCGATGAAAACGGCAATGCAACAGCTATATATGGTGAGGCTGTTTGGGACTTAAACCCGTACAGGCTTAGCGCCATAAAAATTCGCAGAATACGCTTCGATACTGTTTTCGACGATGACGGCAAAGAGCAGGAGGCGCTGATCGAAGAAGCAAAGTATCTGTTGTATTGCCTGATCTATTTTGGTGGTGGTGGGCGACTCGGTACGCTTAGTGCGTCTACGCTGTTGCAGTATTGGCTCGTGCTGCGCTTAGCCATGCAGTTCTGCTATGCGCTAAAGCATAAGCCCATGGTCGGTGTGCTGTCGTTGCAGCAGTTGTTTTCTGTGCATGTTTATCTGGCGGCGTTTATTCGCGAACGAACTGTGGATGGCAGCGTTTTAAGCGGGCTTCTGAAAAAATTGGTTGGCGTGGGGCCGGAGCGACTCGGGTATACCCTGGTTAATCCGAGCAATTTTGATCTGAAAAAACCTCGCTCCAAGCAGCACCCTGTCATTCCGACTCGAATTTACTTGAGCCTGATCAATGTTACTGGCGATCTACTCGATCAGCTTTACCAAGGTGTTAGGGCTTATGAGTCATTTATTGCATTCTTTGCTGATGAGCATTACGGCGTCGCTCATAATCCACAGAAATCTCGCGGGGTAGGTGGAAAAGAGCACTTTCGCCCCGACATGCCGGCTGCGCTCAGGGATAATGGCCTGACTGCGGTTTTTGCCAATGAGTTCGCTTGTCCCCACAAGAAAAACCTGCAACGTGTTTTGCTAAAGATGCAGTATGTGGCGAAGACAGTGATTCATCTTTATACCGGGATGCGCGATCAAGAAGTGCTTCGCATGAAGTATAATTGCTTGAGCGAGGAAGCCATCAGAGCGGCAGTCGTTGATGATCAGAATGTTGTGCGTGATCAGTCGCAAACAATAAGCTTGCTCTCGACTACAACGAAGTTCTCAGGCTACAAGAAAAAAGACACATGGTTCGCGTCAGGTGAAGTCGTCAAGGCGGTCGAAATTGCCCAGGCGATTTGTCGCGGCCTCGCAACGCTATACAAGATTGAGTTAGATGATCGCTGTCCGCTGTTTCTCAATCCGTCCATCGTGGGTCTTACGAGGAACAGTGCGGATGTTGTTGTTTCAGGCTTTAGGAAATGCACGGCGCAAATGCGCGCGCTGCAAGCTTTGTCGATTCAGGCAGAGGACTTGCAGGAGTTAGCGCAGAGCGACCCTTCTCGTGATTTTTACAATGAGCCAAAATTTGCAATCGGCCATCCTTGGCCGCTGACCAGTCATCAGTTCCGGCGCTCGTTGGCCTTTTATGGAAGCAGTAGCGGTTTTCTTTCGTTGCCGACGCTGCGGACGCAGTACAAACACATGACGATTCAGATGTCCCGTTACTATGCGAATAACTACGATAATCTGCGCACCATTTTTGGCTACTACGACGACAAGAAGAAGGACTTCGTTCTGCCGAGAAACCACTTTGCCTTCGAGTTCCAAACGGCCATGCCGATTTCGGTGGCCAATCAGTTGATTGCCGATCTGATGTTCAATGAAGAGCCTTTGTTTGGCGGCACCGGCTCGTACATGGAGAAGCAGAAAGAGCGGGTCAAGGCGGGTGAGGTACAGATTGAAGATGTCCGTGCTGACACCGAGCAGCGGGTGAAAAACGGTGTAATTAGCTACCGACCGACGTTGCTCGGTGGCTGTACCAAGGTGGGCCGCTGCGATTCCCTCCTGCTCGGTGACTACACAGAATGTTTGTCCTGCGAGGGTGCGATCATAAAACCCTCCAAGCTAAATGCGGCGATTGAGAGCGCGACTAATGAGTTGTCAAACTACGCAGAGGGCTCGGGCGAATATCAAATTGTGAAGGGCGAAATTGAGCGTTTAACCGCCTTCAAAGCCCGCCTGATTAACTCAGTGGAGGTTTAACGATGAAGTCTGGTGACGCAACAAGCAAGGGGTTGGGCGCTTGCGAGGAAGCCTTGCAGCGCCTCTTGGTTGGGAAGCCTGTTGTATCCGGGCATGTAGGTTTAGACCTGTCGAAACTCACTGCCAGCATAGTCAGCCTGGAAGCTGGATTTGACCGTGGCTACTTGAAGAAGTCGCGTAAAGCCCATTTACCGCTACTGGCTCAAATCGAGGCGGTTCGGGCAGAGGCCAGCAAAAGGACGGGTTCATCGAGCGGCAAAAAAATCCGGCAGATGGAAAGTCAGCTGGCAGCGCTGGAAAAAACGCTATCAATCGCTCAGATGCAGCGTGACAACGTACTTGCTCAGAATATGAAGTTGTGGCAACGGGTGCGCGAGCTTGAGCGCTCGATGGCTTATAGCCGCTCGGGCCATTCGGCGAAGGTCGAACCCCTGCTGCGTAATAACGATGACATGACCTTCACCTCGGCGTGAGCTTACTCGAAAGTTTCCGTGTTAACGGGGTAGAACCCCAACTGAGGTAGCAGGCCGCATGGATCGCATTCAAGCACGTTTGCGATGCGATACAGCTTCTCGACGGTAATGTTGACTTCGCCACGCTCGATGCGACCTACATAGCTGCGGTCGAGACTGCACGCCAGCGCCAGTGCATCCTGGGAAATCCGGCAGGCCTTCCTGGGGTCGTCTCAGAAAACGGAAAATAAAGCACGCTAAGGCGTAACTACCCTCGGCTACACCGCGTCGGCACCACGCGGCTCTTTCTCCCCTTGCAGCGAAGCAATCAGCGGGCAAGAAACGTTCCCTTGCCGCGCATGGCAGGCGAACACAAGTTCGGATAGCACGGTTTCCATGCGCGCCAGGTCGGTCATTTTTTCGCGCACGTCCTGAAGCTTGTGCTCGGCCAGGCTGCTGGCTTCCTCGCAGTGGGTGCCGTCATCCAGCCTCAGCAGCTCTGCGATCTCGTCGAGGCTGAATCCGAGCCGCTGGGCTGATTTCACGAAGCGCACCCGCGTCACATCCGCCTCGCCATAGCGGCGGATGCTGCCATAGGGCTTGTCCGGCTCCGGCAACAAGCCCTTGCGCTGATAGAACCGGATTGTTTCCACGTTGACCCCGGCCGCCTTGGCGAAAACGCCAATAGTCAGATTCTCCAAATTTTTTTCCATATCGCTTGACTCCGTACATTGGTACGGAAGTAAGCTTAAGCTATCCAATCCAGATTTGAAAGGACAAGCGTATGTCTGAACCTCAAAACGGGCGCGGGGCGCTCTTCACTGGCGGGCTAGCCGCCATCCTCGCCTCGGCTTGCTGCCTGGGGCCGCTGGTTCTGATCGCCCTGGGGTTCAGCGGCGCTTGGATCGGCAACTTGACGGTGTTGGAACCTTATCGCCCGATCTTCATCGGCGCGGCGTTGGTGGCGCTGTTTTTCGCCTGGCGGCGCATCTACCGACCGGCGCAAGCCTGCAAACCAGGGGATGTGTGTGCGATTCCCCAAGTGCGCGCTACTTACAAGCTCATTTTCTGGGTCGTGGCCGCGCTGGTTCTGGTCGCGCTCGGATTTCCCTACGTCATGCCATTTTTCTATTAATCACAGGAGTTCATCATGAAAAAACTGTTTGCCTCTCTCGCCATCGCTGCCGTTGTTGCCCCCGTGTGGGCCGCCACCCAGACCGTCACGCTGTCCGTACCGGGCATGACTGCGGATTTCGGAGCACCGTGACCGGCCGTTTCGGTTGATCGTGACCGCTCATTTCGCTAACGCGTGACCGCTCATTTCGGTAGCAACGTGACCGATTCTCCGCCTGTTCCGAAACAGGTGGTCA
>Ga0308001_10001279_pt1 | contig 11400 bp, 6 predicted proteins | sample Neamet5_FD_203167 | JGI IMG/M metagenome (GOLD analysis project Ga0308001, IMG submission 203167) | Marine microbial communities from water near the shore, Antarctic Ocean - #5 | ecosystem: Environmental > Aquatic > Marine > Unclassified | place: Southern Ocean | collected 2014-06-04
ATTTTAGAGGGAGGTCTCTTTTCTTTTAATCCGGGATTAAATTGGTCAGGTATAGACTCATTTAAATATGTAATCTATGATGGATATCTTTATTCAGATACAGGAACTGTATATATCAGCGTTTTACCTTTAAATGATAAGCCTATAGCAAAAATTCTAAATAATCAAATTACATCTATGCAATTACAACGCTTAGTAATAGATGGATCAATGTCATTTGATTTTGATAATGACTCCCTTGATTATTTTTGGGAAATAGATGAATTATTTTTAATAGAATCTGAGGAGAATAGGAAAATTATCATTAATACACCTGAATTAGATTCTGACTCAGTTTTTCAAATCATTTTGACTGTAAGTGATGGAAGTCTCCTCTCTGATCCTGATACGTTACGTTTGATCATAGTTAATTTTTCACCAAATGAAATCTTACCTTCATTTGCTGAAACCGAAATCAATTTAAGCGAAAGTATCCCAATTTCAGTTGAAATTCCTCAATTTTTCAGTGTTGATTCTATATCTCTAAATTATTGGAACGGTGAAAATAATTTTGTATCCAAAGAAATGATAACGGAAGGAAGTACAAGAAATTTAACTTTCAGTGCAAGTATAGATCCTAATAGTGTTGGAATTAAAGGAGTCTCATATTTTGTTTATGCTGAGAGTGTGAATGGAAATAAGATCCAAACAGACACTACTGATATTCAAGTCTCTTTTGCTTCAAATACAGTATTGTCAACCATGGAAAATAGTGCCATTCAGAATGGTCTATTAAAAAGAAAATGGATGAACATTTCTATCCCTTCAGAATTAAATGATAATTCAATTGCTAGTATCTTTCATTCTGTTTTAGATGGAGGACCAAATAATTCAAAGTGGATGCTATATGAATGGAATGATAAAAAATGGATCGAACCAGATAAAGTAGTTTCAGGAAAAGGGTACTGGATAAAACAGATCAAGAATGATAGAATTGACTTTTCTCTTGGAGAGGGTAAAACTTCAAAACTGAGTGGTCTCACCATAGATTTAGATGTTGGTTGGAACCTTATAAGTTCACCATATCTATTTCCTGTTCGTGTTCCAAGTTATGATGATCAATTATCTGAAATTTATTACTTCGATGGGAATGGGTGGGTTGACTCTACGATTACACATTTGTTACCTTGGGCAGGCTATGCAATCTTTAACTATTCTGATATACCAGAGACTTTAACACTTAGTCCATTAGATGAAGATTATTTGGATAACCTTGACTCGGTGAGTGAACCTGAGTGGACATCGACGATTAGCGTTAGTGCTAATGGATATTCAGACTCTAAAAATATTTTTGGTGTTCATAAGGAATCAAGTAATTCATTTGACTTGATTGATTGCCCTGAGCCACCAACCTTAGGTCAATATATTTCACTTTATTCAATATCTCCAAATAGTAAAACGCCTTACAAACGATTAACAAAAGATTTTAGAAAGCTTAAAGAAGAGTCCCTTTATGTTTGGGACCTTGAATTAGAATCAACGATCACAGATCTTAATGGTGAGATCAAGATACAAGTTGAAGGTGATTTAATTGAGCATGAGTTATGGTTTTTAGATATGCAAAACAGAGATTTTTCTCAGTTAGAATTAGGCAGCTCACATTTTTTAGATATTAATAAAGTAAACTCTAATACGGTCTATTATTACAAGCTTATATATGGGTCATATGGAGAAATTCAAGAATATTTCAGTACTGTTGTTCCTAAAAAATATTCCTTACATAATAATTATCCAAACCCATTTAACCCAATAACAACAATACCATTTGATATTCCAAATTCCTCGATTGTATCGATCTCAATATATGATGTTGGAGGTAGAATCGTAAAAACGTTAACGGAGCAAAATTGGCCTGCAGGCTATCATGAATTGCAATGGAATGGGCAAAGTTCAAATGGACGAATGGTTGGAACTGGAGTCTATTTTATAAGGATGGAATCTGAAAAAATCGTCCAGTATAAGAAAATGATATTATTAAAATAAGTCATTAAATGAAAAATCTAAAAATCATATATATAATAGTTCAATTCGGAATGCTTTTTGCGCAGGAAGAATTACCTAGTTCAGTCATTGAAAATAAAGATTCTTCTAAATTAGATTCTTTGAAAGTCGAATCTGATAGTACATCAGCCACAAATATTGAGGTCCGTGATTCATCAGAAGTTGAATCTATTAATTCAGAAAATGACTCGACAGAAATAGAAATAACCGGATTAAATAAAATTGAGAAAAAATATAACCAACTAAAAACCTATTTAGAAAACCCAAAAATAAGAAAGATAATAATTGGAGCTGGGATAGTTGTTCCGATTATATATGTGTTAACAAAAAATAAAGAGGATAAAAAAGAGGTCATAGGATCTCCTCCAGAATGGCCAAGATAATTTAACTTTATATATCTTTTTAGATTTTAATAATACACAAAATATAATTTATAAAAGCCCTTTAAACCGGATCAAGTCCAATTCAATTTCAACCGAGATGTTACTAATTGGATATGCTTTTGATGGCTTTCCAATTTATCATTATTAGGGTTATTCAAATGCAACGGGTAATAATTCAACTATGTATAAAATTCTCTCTAGCTATAAAATAAAAACAGGTGAAAGAGTCGGAGATGGATAAATAGCACCCTGTGGAGACTATAAGGGGGCATATGCAGCGGATTATGAGTTTATTAAGAGTTTGTGACTAAGAGAGATGTAATGGAAGAGAAGAGGTGATCCTCAGTGTTCGAATGGAACTTATTATTATGTAATAACAGATACATATCCAGGTATTCCAAGATCTTTTGTAGGGATACCTTCATCTAATTTTACTATTTTTTAGTACTTTTTCTGTATAAATAACAAAAAACCCCATTTTTATGGGGTTTTCTTAATGAGTAAAGCAGACTTACTTAATTGATAAAGAACTAGAGATCTTTTAAATCCTTGAGTAATTGTTGAAGCATATCTTTTGCATCTCCAAATACCATGATTGAATTATCAAAACCAAACAACTCATTTTGAATACCTGCAAAACCAGTATTCATGGTTCTTTTATTGATAATTACTGTACGGGATTTATCTACATCTAATATAGGCATACCATAGATAGGTGATGATTTATCATGTCTAGCCGATGGATTTACAACATCATTAGCTCCTAAAACCAATGCAACATCACAATCTTCAAACTCTGAATTGATTTCATCTAAATCTTTGAGCTGCTCATAAGGAATGTTGGCTTCCGCTAGTAATACATTCATATGTCCAGGCATGCGACCTGCAACTGGATGAATTGCATATAGAACCTTTTTGTCTTTACTTTCTAAATATTCGGCTACTTCTCTTACCGCGTGCTGTGCTTGAGCAACGGCAAGTCCATACCCTGGAACAATAATTACTTTTTCAGCGGCATCAAAAATCATGGCTGCTTCTTCAGTAGAATAACTTTTAATAGCAATCTCTTTACCTGGGTTTTCTCCAGTTGATTCTTGTTTTAACCCAACAGCACCAAATATTACGTTTGTTAGGCTTCGGTTCATTCCCTTACACATAATATTAGTCAGTATTAAACCAGATGCTCCTACCAGAGCTCCTGAAATAATAAGCCCATTGTTCATTAGCACAAAACCTGTAGATGCAGCTGCAACACCAGAATAAGAGTTTAATAGAGAAACAACAACCGGCATATCAGCACCACCAATTGGGATTGTTAATGTGATTCCTAGAACTGCTGAAATAGCGATTAGGTAATAAAAATAATTGATTTGGCCTGGGTTTTGAGCAAGTAAAACAGCGACTACCAAGAGTCCTATTGCAAGTAATGCATTAAAAAATTGTTGGCCGGGAAAAACAATAGGCTGACCACTTATAAACCCTTGAAGTTTTCCAAAAGCGATGAAACTTCCAGTAAGAGTTAGTGTACCTACAAAAACAGATATAATTATTGTAGAAACTGTAAAAGTACTTATATCACCACCTTTTAAAAATTCAGCTGCAGCAACAAGCGCTGATGCACCACCACCAAATCCATTAAAGATTGCAACCATTTGGGGCATTTGGGTCATTTCAACTTTAATTGCGAATATAGCACCTATTACAGAACCAATTAAAATACCAATAAATATTAATTTTAGATCAATTTGACCATTAGATAACAGAGTTGCTATAATAGCTATAAACATACCTAAAGCAGCTATAAAGTTTCCTTGACGTGCTGTTTTTGGATGAGAAAGTTTTTTTATACCTAAAATAAAAAGTACTGAGGCTAACACATAAGATAAATTTGAAAAAAGCATAACCGTCCTTTAATTTCTTTTAAACATTTTAAGCATTCGGTCTGTAACCATAAAGCCACCAACAACATTAACTGTGGCAAAAATAACGGCAATAAGACCTAGGTAAGCACCAACACCACCGTTGACTTCAGTGGAAATAATTGCTCCAACCACAGCAATCCCTGAAATTGCATTTGAACCACTCATTAAGGGAGTATGGAGTGTGGGAGGGACTTTTGTAATGATTTCAACGCCAACAAAAATGGCTAAGATAAATACCGTAAGTATATTAATGTCCATTTCTTTATAAATCCTCTAACGCTTTCTGCGTTGGTTCGTTTGTTATCTCACCTTTGTGGGTAAACATAGATCCAGAAATGATTTCATCCTCGAGGTCTAGGTTTAATTCACCGTCTTTTATCATATATTTCAGAAAAGCTGCAATGTTTTTTGAGTAAAGCTCGCTTGCATGTACGGGCATGGTACCAGGTATATTTGATGTTCCATCTATTGCGACTTGATTAAAATGAGTAATCTCATCTTTTTTAGTTAATTCACAATTCCCACCATTTTCAGATGCAAGGTCCATGATAACAGATCCAGGTTTCATGGATTCAACCATGGCCTTTGGAATAAGCATTGGTGCTGGTCTACCAGGAATAAGGGCTGTTGTTATAACAATATCAGCTTTCTTTAGATGTTCATGCATAAGCTCTTGTTGCTTTTTCTTATAGTCGTCTGATGTCTCTTTCGCATAACCACCTTCTCCGACGCCATCATCCGAGTCAGACTCTACTTCTATAAATTTAGCTCCGAGTGATTCAACCTGCTCTCGTACAACAGGTCTAACATCAAATGCTTCTACCTGAGATCCAAGTCTCTTTGCCGTTGCTATCGCCTGAAGCCCAGCAACACCGGCGCCAATAATAAGTACTTTTGCCGGTCTTATTGTACCCGCTGCTGTCATTAATAAGGGCATATAGACACCAAGTCGATTAGCTGCCATTAAAACTGATTTATAGCCAGCTATATTGGCTTGAGAAGATAATGCATCCATTTTCTGAGCAAGAGTTGTTCTTGGAATTAGGTGCATTGAAAATCCTGTTATCGATTTCTTTTTTAATGCCGAGACATATTCAAGTTCTCTAGTAGCCTGGCAAAAAGAGATTGAAGCAGAACCTTCTTTCATAGATTCTATTTGCTCTAACGAAGGAGGCAACACTTTCAATAGAATATCAATTTTAGAGAAAATTTCTTTGCTCTCTTGGACAATAGTTGCTCCCGCATTGATATAGTCCTCATCCGAGATAAAGGATTTCAGACCTGCTTCTGATTCAACATGTACTTCTAAACCAGATTTAATTATATCTTTTACAGTGTCTGGTGTAGCGGAGACTCGAGTCTCGTTACTGGAAGTTTCTTTAGGTATTAATACAATCATATTCGTTTCTTTTTATATAAATTTGATAATGAAGGGCCTAAAATTAACACGATATAATTCAAATTTCATCCTGAAAAAGTGTAAATTTTCTTCTCTGATTTTAATTAATTGAAAACAAAATAAATGAAAAAATATTACTTATCATGTCTTTTTTTACTATCTAGTGTCTTTACAGAAACCTATTTTGTACCAAACGACTTTAATACAATTCAATCTGCAATAAATGGCTCTGCAAATGGGGATTCAATTATTGTTTCCGCAGGAGAATACACTGAGTCAATTAATTTTTTGGGTAAAGAAATTTTTGTTTCTTCTCGTTATCTACTAGATAATGATTCTACATTAATTGGTTTGACTGTAATTGATGCCCAGCAAAATGGAAGTGTGGTTACTTTTAAAAATAATGAGTCAGAGAACTCAATCCTTCAGGGTTTTACATTGCAAAATGGAAATGGGAATAATGAAGACCCAGACGGGAATGGTTCTTTTTATACGTACGGAGGAGGTATTTACTGCGAAGGTAGTGAACCTGCTATCAAGGATTGTATCATCCAAAATAATATTGCAAACCAAGGAGGAGGAGGAGGAATCTTTTGTTATAATGCTTCCCCTAGTTTCTATGGTTGTATGATTTCTGGGAATTTGACGGATGATGTGGGTGGCGGTCTATATACAAGACAATCGTCAAGTCCTCAATTTTTTAATTGTACCTTTTATAATAATACTTCTGAGTTTGGAGGTGGCTGTTATTTACGTAATGAGTCTAGTGCCTACATGGAAGATGTTACTTTTCAAGAAAATACTGCAAACAATTCAGGGGGTGGAATATCACTTAAAGATGATTCTGATTTAGTAGGGAATAAAATTAAATTGATAGGAAATGAGGCTGATGGATTAGGCGGTGGTTTATATATCAATAATGCTAACCCCGACTTCTCTTTTTTACTAATAGCTGATAATCTAGCTAGTTCAGGTGGTGGTATCTATATAAGAAATAATTCAACCGTTAGCTTTAGTAACGCAACTGTCGCAAATAATTCAGCGGGTCTTTATGGAGATGGAATGTATTTGAGAGATGGAAGTGAAATAACTATCGTGAACTCGATTTTTTGGAATAATGGGTCCAATCAGGTTTACTTTAGGTCTGATGGGAATGAGGCTGAATTAAATATAGATTATAGTTTAGTACAAGATTTGGAAGATGGAATAAATATTAACGATAATGGAGATCTAAATTGGGGTGATAATAATATAGATGAAGAGCCTTATTTTTGTAATAGTCCAGCAGGAAACTATTTTTTAAGAGAGAATTCTCCTTGCCTTGTCTCTGGCCAGGGAAATGATTTAATTGGAAGTTTTGAATCTGGTTGTGGTCCCATAAATACTGGTCCTTTATGGTATGTCGATCTTAATGGTAATGATCAAAATGATGGTAGTCTGGAATCGCCCTATGAGTCTATAGAACGTGCGATGACCTCGGCGGTTGATGGTGATACAATAAGACTATTCTCTGGTACATACACAGAATTATTAGACTTTCAGTCAAAAGAAGTAGTTTTGGAATCAAGGGCTTTTGAACTTGGTGATATGGCTCTTATTCAAGAAACTAATTTTGGGTCTAGCATGGTTGGAGGAAGTTGCCTTGTGCTTAGTGGAGCTTCAAATAACAATGCTATAATAAGAGGTCTGTCTTTTAGAGGTGGATCCGAACCCAATGGCGGAGGAATTGTAGTTTCAAATTGTTCTCCAAAATTAAGTCACTTAATAATTGAGGATAATAATGCTGAAATAGGTGGTGGTCTTTATTTATTTCAATCTGATGCTGAATTATCTGATCTTACCATTCGAAATAATGGTGCAAATTTTGGCGGTGGTATTTATATATCTGGCGGGAACCCACTTCTTAATAATGTAGCATTAGAAAATAATATTGCATACTGGGGAGGAGGAATCTACAGTCAGAATTCAGAATTTGATATTGTAAATTCAGCAATAACAATGAATGAGGCTCTTATTGAAGGTGGTGCCTTATATCAAAACAATGGTATCGGAAACATAAGCTGGACAGCTATCCAGGATAATGATGGATCTGACTATGGAGGAGCGATTGTAGTTAATCAGGCTACATTAGACCTTGATCAAATTACATTCGCGGGGAATACTTCTGGCGTTGGTTCTGCTGTTGCCATGAACAGCTCTGTAGTTTCAATCACGAACTCTATTTTGTGGTTCAACAATGGATCTTTGTTTTATGCTGCTGCAGAAAGTGGATTGACATCTTTAGAAATAGCTTTTACAAATATAGAGGGTGGAATTACTTCTATTGAAGAAATGACAGGAGTTCTCCTCACATTAGGAGAGCAAAATATGGATTTAGATCCTCAATTTTGCGATTCTCAAGGATCTGTCTATAACTTGCAGGAATCATCGCCGTGTTTAATAGCATCAAGCTCTGATGGAGTATTGGGTGCTCATGAACTAGATTGTGACGAGGTTCTTTCAGTTTCGAGACCTCCTGTACCTTCAAAATTTAGCTTATACCAAAATTATCCAAATCCTTTCAATCCTTCAACTGAAATACGTTTTGAAGTTTTTGAATTTGATACTTATGAGTTATCTGTTTTTAATCTAAATGGACAATTAGTTAAAACTCTTTTTTCTAATTTTAAAGTTCCTGGATCACATGTTGTTACATGGAATGCAAGGGATAGAAATGGTGTGAAAGTTCCTAGTGGTGTCTATTTGTATTTATTAAAAAATTCAAAAAATCAAGAATCAAAAAAGATGATTTTAATGAAATAGTGATTTAAAACACTTAGGATGGGATAACCATTCTTTTTCTAGGTAACTAGAGTGTATATTTTGATATAATAAATCTATATTATGTCTATTAAAAATCTATTAAAAATACTAATAATTCAGGTCTTAATCTCCACAGCCGGACTTTTTGCGCAATCAAATGACGATTTTTTGGGTCATTGGATTGGATCTGAAGACCTTTCATCTCCAAGCACTTCTTATAATTATAGAAATATTTCGATCCTGGTCAATCAAGGTGGCGAGAGAGAAGGCTTTAATATTTATTCCTCTTCATCTGATTTTTTATATAATCAAAACCTGGGTTGGGCTTACCACTATCTAACCTTTAATAAAGAATCTAATCAGCTAATTTTCTTAAGGCGGTTTATGACTCCTCTAGGTATTCTTGGTTATGAAGAAATACGCTATGAAATAGTGGACTACCTGGAAAATTCTATTGTCGCTGTTCATGAGTCTCTAAGTGGTGATGTCTTTCACCAGATACGATTAAATTTAAATTTATTAGACATAGATAAAACACTACCCGATAAGTTTTCATTATCTCAGAATTATCCAAACCCTTTTAATCCTGAAACAACGATTGAAATATTTTTAAAAAATAAAGCGAATGGATCTCTTATTATTTATAATATAAACGGACAAAAAGTTCGTTCACTTCATTCAGGTTCTTTTTCAAAAGGTTTAACTAAGCTTAAGTGGAATGGAAGTAATGATTCTGGAAACCTCCTTGCAGGCGGTTTTTACGTGTACTCACTAGTTTTAGATGGATCACTTGTCCAAACGAATAGAATGCTACTGTTAAAATAACTTTTAACATCTTTTCTGTTAGTAGTTTAAGTTTCAATATGCCAATATTTAAAAAATTATTCCTGATTGTTCTTTTTGTTTCTAGCTTAAGCGCTACGTGGTTTGAAAATGTAATACGTATTATCAAACAACCTGACGGTGAAAGTTTTCAATGTTTTGTTACTGGAGATCAATACTTAAGAAGGTTACATGATGAAAATAACTTTACGATACTACTCGATATCGAAGATGGTTATTACTATTACGCAGAAAGTGTATTTTCTGAGAAACTAGTACCCTCGGACTATAAAGTGGGATCCATAAATCCTGAGCTGATTGGTATAGAAGCTGGATTATCTTTGAGTCATGAATCTTATCTAGAAAGAAAAGAATTCTATGGACATGAATCTGGTACAAGACCAGAAAGAGATGCTCCAAGTACTGGTGAAATAGCTCAAATTAATGTATTCATTCGATTTGCTGATGACCCTGATTTTCCACAACCTAGGTCGTATTACGACGCGGTATTTCAAACCGATTTAGATGAACCATCTCTCAAACATTATTTTTTAGATATATCACATGATTCACTTCTTGTTAATACTTTTCACTATCCAGGTAGCTTTACAGGTTCAAACTCTGCTTACGTAGATGATTTCAATCGAGGACATTATCAACCATATTCAACTGCAAATCTTGAGGGGTATAATGGAGATAATGAGCGTGCGCAGAGGGAACATTCTCTGTTATCTAATGCTCTCAATTCTATCTCCACAAATATTTCACCTTTAATTAATGTTGATGCAAATAATGATGGCTTAGTAGATGCTGTCTCATTCGTTATTTATGGTTCACCTGGTGATTGGGCTGATTTATTGTGGCCACACAGATGGTCTCTTTATGGAGAAGATGTTATTATAAATGGTTCGCAGGTCTATGATTACTTATTTATGCTTTCTGAATCTTGGTATTTTAATGTAGGTGTTTTATGTCATGAGTTTGGTCATGTTTTAGGTGCACCAGATTATTACCATTATGATGGAGGTGGTGCTCCAACACCTGTAGGCGGTTGGGACGTCATGGCTTCAAATGGAAATCCACCTCAATTTCCAAGTGCATTTACGCGCTGGAAATATTTTAATTGGGGTGAGATAACTGAAATAACTCAAAGTGGAACCTATACGCTTAATTCACTTCATGAGCAGACGAATAATGCTTTTAAAATCGCTTCTCCAAATTCAGATACGGAATATTTTGTATTTGAATACAGAAAGCAAGAAGGAATGTATGATGAAAATGCGCCGGGAAATAGCTCGGGCTTAGTTGCGTATAGAATAAATCCTAATGCTGGTAATGGAAATGCCCAAGGTCCACCAGATGAAGTGTATGTCTACCGACCGGGTGGAACATTAGTTAATAATGGGAATTTTGACCAAGCACCTTTCAGTGCCGATTATGGAAGAACAGAGTTTAATGATAATACGGATCCATCCTGTTATCTGTATAATGAAGGAAACTCAGCGGACGGTGGAATAAATATTTATAATATTACGGGCTCAGGAGAAACGATCTCATTCTCTGTTTCTTTTGGTGTTCCAGAATTATCAACGGATCCAATATCTTTAAATTATGAAATAAATCCAGGAGAAAGTCAAAGTCAAGTACTCGCAGTCTCTAATTCTGGAGATGAGGAAACTGTTTTAAACTATGAAATAAGTATTGGTGGGGCGATCCCTTTTGAGAATCCATTAGGCGGTCCAGATGAAGGAGATTATTTTTGGACAACTTTATCCGAAGAAGAGCCTGGGTCTGACCATGATTGGATTGACTTAAGTGAAATAGGGCTCTTATTACCATTATATCATAATGATCAATTTTCACAACAAATAATTGAGTTACCTTTTGAATTTACATTTTTTGAAGAATCATATAACTTTGTCGAGGTGAATGCAAATGGATGGATCGGATGGACTAGTGCAAATGAAACAGTTTGGTTAAATGACGAATTGCCATCTTCGACACTTCCTAGGCCCGCTATATTCGGATTCTT
>Ga0308001_10001295_pt1 | contig 11332 bp, 9 predicted proteins | sample Neamet5_FD_203167 | JGI IMG/M metagenome (GOLD analysis project Ga0308001, IMG submission 203167) | Marine microbial communities from water near the shore, Antarctic Ocean - #5 | ecosystem: Environmental > Aquatic > Marine > Unclassified | place: Southern Ocean | collected 2014-06-04
GCATATTCGAAGAATAGATCAATTTTATTATCAATTTTATTATCAATTTTTTCAGGCCACTCAATCAATGTTATGATTTCTTTTTGATTTTCTAATAATCCAATATTTTTGCTCTCATCACTACTTTTTAATCTATATAAATCATAATGTTGGATTACAAAAATTCCAACATCATATTCATTTACTAGGTTAAAAGTGGGACTTGTAACTTCTGTTTGATTTAAATGATTGTTAATTTGTAGGCAGTTTACTAGATGTCTTATAAATGTCGTTTTTCCAACTCCAATTTCACCATGAAAAAAAACTACATCACCTTTTTTGAGTATTTTTGAAAAGTTTTTTGCTAGTTCAGCTGTCTTAACTTCTAAAGAGATATCTATTATTTCGCTATTAGTAGCGATACGCATCTGGCTTAAATGGACCTTCTGTTTCAACACTTATGTAGTCAGCTTGGTCTTTTGATAATTTTGTAAGTTTTGCACCCACTTTTTTTAAATGAAGCATTGCAACTTTTTCGTCTAAAGATTTTGGAAGCACATAAACTTTATTTTCATAATTTTTATGATTATCCCAAAGCTCTATCTGAGCCATTACTTGATTTGTAAATGATGCACTCATTACAAAACTTGGATGTCCTGTTGCACATCCTAAATTAACTAATCTACCTTTTGCTAAAAGAATAATTCTCTTTCCATCAACTAGTTCTATCTCATCAACTTCTGGTTTAACTTCTGTCCATTTATAATTTTTTAAAGCATCTACTTGAATTTCATTATCAAAATGACCAATATTACATAATATTGCTCTATCTTTCATACTTCTCATATGATCTGCAGTAACAATGTCTATGTTGCCTGTAGCTGTAACAACGATATCCGCTTTACTTATTGCCTCATCCATTAAAACTACTTCATAGCCTTCCATTGCTGCTTGAAGTGCACAAATTGGATCTGCTTCTGTAACCATTACTCTTGCACCACTTTGTCTTAAAGATGCGGCACTACCTTTTCCAACATCACCAAAGCCTGCAACAATTGCAACTTTACCTGACATCATTACATCTGTAGCTCTCCTAATTCCATCTACCAAACTTTCTCTACATCCATACAAGTTATCAAATTTTGATTTTGTAACTGAATCGTTAACATTAATCGCTGGAATCATTAAAGATCCATCTTTTTCCATTTTGTTTAATGCTTTAATTCCAGTTGTTGTTTCCTCTGAAACACCTTTTACTTCTTTTAATAAATCTTTGTAATCGCTATGCATCATTGCAGTTAAATCACCACCATCATCTAATAGCATATTTGCTTTCCAATCTTTTTTTCCTTCGATTGTTTGTCTTATACACCATATCGCTTCCTCTTCAGTTTCACCTTTCCAGGCAAAAACAGGTATTCCTGCTTTAGCTATTGCTGCTGCCGCATGATCCTGCGTTGAAAATATATTACAAGATGACCATCTAACTTCAGCACCAAGCTCTGTTAAAGTTTCAATTAGAACTGCCGTTTGGATAGTCATGTGAAGACACCCTAAAATTCTTGCACCTTTAAGAGGTGCTTTTCCTGAGTACTCTTCTCTTAATGCCATTAATCCTGGCATTTCACTTTCTGCTATAGAAATTTCTTTTCTACCAAATTCTGCTAGAGATATATCTTTTACTTTATAATCAGTCATTGCTCGATTTTATACAATAAAAATTTGATTAATCAACTTATGATTATAATTTAGGAAATATTATTTCAACATTTGCACCCTTTTGTGCAATATTATTAGAAGCGTTAATAGTTGCAGAATGCAAATCTACAAGGTTTTTTACAATATTTAATCCCAGACCTGAGTGTTCACCAAAGTTGTCTGGTCTATTAGTGTAAAATCTATCAAATATTTTTTTTGTGGTTGTTTCTTTAAATCCCTTACCTTCATCAACAACTCTTAAGACAACCTTTTCATTTTCATTTTTATAAATTTCAACTGAAATTTTTTGATTATCATCACTAAATGAAATTGAATTATCTAATAAGTTTGCAATGATTTGTTCTATTCTGTTCTCTATTCCACTTATAAAATATTCTTCTTGATTATTAAAATCATTTAAGTTTATTTTAATACCTCTTTTAACTTCATAAATATTATTAAAATCATCAACTACAGATCTTGCAATTAATTTAAGGTTAATTTTTTTCATCTTTTCTTTGCTAAGAGCAACTTCATCTTTTAACATTTGAGAATAGTCAGTAATTAATCTTTCAATTCTTTGAACATCATGATTAAGAATATCTATCAGCTTACTTCTTTGTGCCTGGTCTTCAGTCTCATGCAGTATCTCTGTAGCACTCTTTAAAGATGTTAGAGGGTTTCTAATTTCATGGACCAAGTCTGTAGAAAAGTTTTCTGCATGAGAAATTCTTTTTTGAAGTTCATTAGTCATATCGTCTAAAGAATTTGATAAAACACCCAGTTCATCATTTCTACTTTTAAGTTCATTTATGTTTGTTTTCTTTCTACTCTTATCTTTAATGATTTTTGTATAAGCAACTAGGTTTTTTATGGGTTTTAAAAAATATCTATTTAAAACAAATGAAAATATAAAGATTACTATTCCAATAAAAATGGCTGTTCTTAATATAAAAGTTTTTCTTTCATTAATTGCAGACCTAATATCATTTGCATTTTCAGAAATTGCTAAATAGCCAATATCATCTCCATTTAATATTACATTTTTTACAGTAGTTAGTAGAAACTGATCGTATCCTTCTTGGGTAAAAGTAAATGCTTTTCCATAGTCTTTTGACTGTGAATAATCTGTCAAAATATCTTTTAATGAAACTGTCTTTTCTTTATTTACACTCTTTGTTTCAATTATTTTTTTACTAACTTCTTTGTTTAAAATTTCTAATTGAACTATATTCATTCTATTAGAAAAAGATCTTGGATCTAAATCTAGTGTGTCTGTATCACCAACTAAATTAAATTGATTATCAAATAAAATAACTCTATCTAAATTTTGAAATAAAAACCTTGTAGAAAACAAAAATCTCCGAATATCATCTTTTTCAAATTTGATATTTAATCTAAGAATATGTTCAATAGTATTATCTATTACCTGAATATGTTTGATAGTTTTTTTTTTTATCAAATTAGGTTTAACATTTCCAATATATAAAAGTGTCAAACTACCAATTGCTAAAAAAATTATTAGATTAATAAATAAAAATTTTTTTAAAATAGATAAACTTTTAAGGAAATCACTGAACATTAACTAACATTCCACCTGTATCCACTGCCATATCTTGTTTCTATTGCAGTAAATTCAGAGTCAACTTTTTTAAATTTTTTTCTAATTCTCTTCACGTGACTATCTATAGTTCTATCCTCAATATCAGTGTCTTCTCTATAGGCAATATCCATTAATTGCGCTCTTTCTTTAATTATGCCTGGTCTTTTTGCTAATTCTTTTACTATTAGAAACTCTGTGGTAGTAAGCTTGTCTGGTAAATGTTTACCATCCCATTCACACTCAAGTTGAGATGGATCAAGCTTAAGTTTGCCGTGAGCAATGATATTTTTTGTTTCTTCTAAATTGATATCAATATCTTTTTTTCTAAGTTGAACCCTAATTCTCTCAATTAATACTTTTATTGAAAAACCTCCTGATTTTTTTATAAAATCATCTGCACCTAATTTTAGACCTAGTAGCTCATCTATCTCATCATCTTTTGATGTTAAAAAGATTACTGGCAGAGAAGTTTTTTTTCTTAACTTTTTTAAAAGTTCTTCACCATCCATTTTTGGCATTTTGATATCAATTACCGCTAAATCAGGTGGTGTTCTAGATAATCCAATTAATGCACTCTCACCATCTATATAAGTTTGCACTTTAAATCCTTCTTTTTCTAGAGCAATACTTATACTTGTAAGTATATTTCTGTCATCATCTACTAGGGCTATTGTTTGTATTTTCATAAACTACTTTAAAAATACTAAATTGTTCTTATTTAGGCAATGCTCTTAAATTAATGAAGTATTCCCCAATTATCACCAGTATTGATATCTATTGTCAAAGGTGTTGAGAATGAGTGTAGATCACTCTCAGTAACACTAGTCATTTCTTCCTGTATAATTTTGGTTATAGTTTTAACTTCTTTTTCTGGGACTTCAAAAATTAATTCATCGTGTATTTGTAATAACATTTTTGATTTATTATTTTTTAAACTTTTAAATTTTTTATTTAGTCTAATCATTGCAAGCCTCATAATCTCTGAGGCTGAACCTTGAATGGGTGCATTAATTGTTGCTCTTTCTTGAAAACTTCTAACATTAAAATTTTTATCATTAATTCCATTAAAGTGAGATCTACGACCAAAAATATTATTTACATAACCACTTTTTTTACAAAACTTGATAGTGTTCTCCATATAAATTTTAATTTCTGGAAATCTTGCAAAATAAGCATTTAAAAACACATCTGCCTCATGATTTGAAACATTAATTTGTTTTGCAAGTCCATACTGTGAAATACCGTAAATAATACCAAAGTTTATTGCTTTAGCTTTTCGCCTCATATCTTGATCAACTTTTTTTATATCGACATCAAATACTTGGCTTGCTGTTAGCGAGTGAATATCCTCATTATTTTTAAATGCTTTTTTTAACTCCTTTACATCTGCCAGGTCTGCTAAGATTCTCATTTCTATTTGGTTGTAGTCAGCTGATATCAAAGTAAAATTTTTTTCAGCTATAAATGCTTTTCTTATATCTCTTCCATCTTCTGATTTGATAGGAATATTTTGTAAATTTGGGTCACTAGAAGCAAGCCTTCCTGTTGTTGTAGCTGCTAATAAGAAGGAAGTGTGAACTCTTTTTGTTATAAGATTGATGTGCTCTGGCAGAGCATCAGAATAAGTATTTTTTAATTTAGAAGCTTGACGCCAATCCAAAATTAATTTTGGAAACTTATGTCCTTTAAACGCTAAATCCTCAAGAACACTTGCATTCGTAGCAAAGCTTCCTTTTCTAGTTTTTTTTAGTACAGCAATCTTTAAATCATTATAGATTATTTCTCCTAATTGTTTTGGTGAAGCAATGTTAAATTCTTTTTTTGAAATTTTAAAAACCTCTTTTTCTAATTTATTAATTTTTTTCTTAAATTTTTCAGATAATACCTTTAAAAATTTATTATCAATTTTTATCCCTTCAATTTCCATAAATGCCAATATCTTGATTAAAGGCTTTTCAAAAATTTCATAAATATTAGTTAGTTTTTCTAATTTAAGATTTTTAATAAAAATTTTATATAATCTATAAGTGATATCCGCATCTTCTGCTGCATATTCCATGGCTTTATCCAGTTCCACATCACTAAAATTTATTTCTTTTTTTCCAGTACCAACAATTTCTTTAAATGAAATTGTTTTATGCTGTAGATGAATCTCAGATAAAGTATCCATATTATGTCTATTTTTTCCAGCATCTAGAACATAGGACATTAACATTGTGTCCTCCATCGAGTTCATGTTTATCCCTTGCTTAAATAAAACAATAAAATCAAACTTAATGTTTTGACCAATTTTCTTTACACTTTTGTCTTCCAAAAGTGGTTTTAATTTTTTAATTACAGTTTCTTTCTTTAAACATCCTTTAAACTTGTGGCCTATTGGAATATAACAAGCTTTACCAATTTTTGTGCTTAGCGAGATACCAACTAATTCTGCTTGATGTGCATCTAACGAGCTAGTTTCAGTATCAATAGCTAATTCTCCAGCTTCTTCTGCTTCATTAATCCAGTCATCTATTTGTTTTTCGTTGGTAATTAAATGGTAATTTTTTTTACTTATGGTTAGTTGTTTTTCTTTAAAAGCTACCTTTGTTTTAGTCTCATCTAATGCTGGCTCTCCATATGCCGAGATAACAGAACTAAGAAGTCTATTAAATTCCATTTCTTTTAAAAATTTATACAACTTGTCTTTGTCAATTTCTTTTAATTGAAACTCTTCAATCTTTCTTTCAACTGGAGCATCTTTCATCAGTGTTACTAATTTTTTGCTAATGATTGCTTTATCTTTATTTTCAGTAAGTGTTTCTCTTCGTTTATTTTGTTTTATCTCATGTGTATTATCTAATAACTTTTCTAGAGTGCCATATTTATTAATAAGTTCTGCTGCAGTTTTAACTCCTATGCCTGGGACACCAGGTACGTTATCACTACTATCGCCTGCTAACGATTGCACATCAATTACTTTTTCTGGACCTACTCCAAATTTATTTACTATATCTTCTGGTGTTATAAATTTGTTCTTCATTGGATCAAATAAGCGAACATCTTTCTTGTAAAGCTGCATTAAATCTTTATCAGATGATACAATTGTTACCTTTGCTCCTTTAGCTAAAATTTGTTCTGCATAAGTTGCTATTAAATCATCTGCCTCATAATTTGGAAGGTCAACAGATGGTAAATTAAAAGCAATAACTGACTTTCTTATATATTCAAACTGTGGCGCCAGATCATCTGGGGCTTCAGATCTGTTTGCTTTATAATCAGAATAAATTTCATTTCTAAAAGTTTTTCTAGCAGCATCAAAAATTACAGCAAAGTGCGTTGGCTTTTGAAGGTTTTCATTAGACTTTGAATCTTCTAATAATTTAAATAACATGCTACAAAAACCACTAACTGCACCTACAGGTAAACCGTCACTCTTTCTTGTTAGGGGTGGTAACGCATAATAAGCTCTAAAGATATAACCTGAACCATCTATTAGATAAAAATGATCAGTTTTTTTTATTTTATCCATTATATAATATTATCTTAATTATTTTAAATATTATAAATGTATTAACGCAGATGAACAAAAAAAATATACTTTCTATTAAAAACTTAAAAAAAGTTTATTCGAATAAGCAGGCAGAAGATACGCATGCTTTAAATAATTTAAACTTAGACGTGCAACAAGGGGAAATTTTTGGTCTACTTGGACCAAACGGTGCTGGTAAGACTACATTCATAAATATTGTAGCTGGAACAGTGATAAAAACAGCAGGACAAGTCAGTGTGTATGGCTTTGATCTGGATAAAAACCCAAGGCAAGTTAGGGCATCTGTTGGAATAGTTCCTCAAGAAGTTAATCTTGATCCTTTTTTTAGCCCAAGAAAATTATTAGAATTGCAAGCTGGACTTTATGGAATAAAGGAAAAAGATAGAATTACAGATACTATTCTGGAGTTGGTATCTTTAGAAAAACAAGCAAATAGCTATGCCAGAAGTTTATCTGGTGGAATGAAAAGAAGATTACTGATGGCTAAAGCTTTAGTTCATCAACCTCCAATAGTTTTCTTGGATGAACCTACCGCTGGTGTTGATGTTCAATTAAGACAAAATTTATGGAAAAATGTAAGATTACTTAATGATCTTGGTGTAACTATTATTTTAACAACACATTATCTTGAGGAAGCTGAAGAAATGTGTGATCGAATAGCTATTCTTAACAAAGGAAATATTGTTGCTCTAGATAGTACTAAAAATCTTCTAGATAAAATTCAAACAAAAAAAGTAACTTTTAAAACAGATAAAAGAATTGACATAAAAGATGAAGATTTGCCCTCCTTGAAGTTAATATCAAAAATTGAGACAAAAATTTGCGTCTCCTATGAAAAAAATAAAATTAATATGGAAAATTTAATTAATTTAATTAAGAAAAATAATACTAAAATTTTAGATATATCTACTGATGATGGCGATTTAGAGGATGTTTTCTTAAGATTGATAAAAAACTAGATTATTATAGTAATAAATAGTAAGTATAAAATAATGGAACTTCTAAAAACTAATTCAATTCAAAAAACTTTAAAAGTATTTTTAATGGTTTTTTTAGGAACGGTTGCCCTAACTGTTTCAGCTAAATTAAAAATACCTTTTTATCCAGTGCCAATGACAATGCAGACTTTTGTTGTTCTTTTTTTAGGATTAGCTTTTGGATATAAAATCGGTCTTGCTATTGTTGGAGTTTATCTTCTTGAAGGCATTATTGGATTGCCAGTATTTTCTAATTCACCTGAAAAAGGTGTAGGTTTAATTTATTTTACAGGTCCTACAATGGGTTACCTGGTAGGATTTTTATCAGCTGTATTTCTCGCTGGTTATTTAAATTTGACAAGCAATATTTTTGTAAATTTTAGCAAACTAGTATTTGCTGTTTCAACAATCTATTTATTTGGTATTCTTTGGCTTGGAACTTTAATTGGATGGGATAAACCAATACTTCAATTAGGTGTTACACCTTTTTTATTAGCTGAATTATTCAAAGTATGTCTAATAACTTTATTAGCTAACAATGTTATTAAATTTAGAAAATTTATTTAGGTGATCTTTTAGACAATATTCTTTGCAGAGTCCTTCTATGCATTTTAAGTCTTCTAGCTGTTTCAGAAACATTTCTATTACACAATTCAAAAACTCTATGAATATGTTCCCATTTAACTCTATCTGCTGACATGGGGTTTTCAGGAGGTTCTGCCTTTTTTTCTGGATCTGCTAATAATGCTTTTTCAACATCTTCTGCATCAGCTGGTTTTGCAAGGTAGTCAATAGCACCCTCTTTGATTGCTGCTACAGCCGTTGGTATGTTTCCATATCCAGTTAACATAATAATTCTGCTGGTTGGATTAGAGACTTGTATCTGCTTTACCACTTCCAGTCCATTTCCATCAGCTAATCTTAAATCTATCACTGCAAAAGCAGGTTTTTTTTCTTTAACTAGTTGTATTCCTTTTTGTACACCCTCAGCTTGAAAAACTTCAAATCCTTTTTTTTCCATTGCTCGGGAAAGTCGATCTCTGAAAGGATTATCATCATCAACAATTAGTAAAGATTTACTGTCAAAATCACTTAGTTTTTTTAGATTATTAGGTTCAAGCATATGGTAGATATGGTGTCTAATCTTTAAATTTCAACACCAATTATTTGCTTTACATTAATTAATTATTACCTTAATTGCATAATTTATATAAATGTTTTTATGTATTTAAAAACTTTTTTTTATTAAATTTTTTTTGGAGACTTAATGCAAAAATTTAAAACAGTTGATGAACTTATAAATCAACTAAAACCAGAAAAGCCTATCTATTGTATTAGGAAAAAATCAATACAATTAGCTTCTACATATTTTGGTAATAGGTTTCCTGGTAAAGTACTTTATGCAGTAAAAACTAACCCTCATCCTGAAGTCTTAAGAACAATAGTTGAGAGTGGCATTGAAAACTTTGATGTAGCCTCTATTCAAGAAATTAAAAGCATAAGAGCAATTAACCCAAATGCAAAGTGTTCATATATGCATACAGTTAAAAGCAGAGAGAGTATTAGGGAGGCTTATTTTAACTATAATGTTAAAACTTTTTCCCTAGACACTAAAGATGAATTAATAAAAATTATTGAAACAACTAACCAAGCAAAAGACCTCGAATTATTTGTAAGAGTATCTGTTTCAAATGAACATGCTGAAATAGATTTATCAAAAAAATTTGGAGCATTAACTTCTGAAGCAACGGGCTTACTAAGATTAACGAAGCAATATGCCAAAAAAATAGGTTTAAGTTTCCATGTGGGTTCTCAATGTATGCATCCTATTTCGTATACAAAAGGAATTGCAGATATTGGAAATATAATAAAAAAAACCAAAATTGTTCCTGATTATATTAATATTGGAGGTGGGTTTCCTGCAATTTATCCTGATCTTGTGCCTCAATCTTTAGATAGTTATTTTGAAGAAATAAAGAAAGGTTTAATTAATTTAAACTTGAAAAAAATTCCTGAAATATTATGTGAGCCTGGAAGAGCACTTGTTGCTGAAAGTGGATCGACAATTGTGAGAGTAAACCTTAGAAAAAAACAAAAACTTTATATTAATGATGGGACATATGGAACTCTTTTTGATGCTGGTACACCAAACTTAGTTTACCCCTCTCGTTTAATTAAAAATGGAAAAATAATATCTAAAAAATTAACTGCGTTCGATTTCTATGGTCCTACATGTGATAGCATGGATTATATGAAAGGGCCATTTTTGCTTCCAGATAATATTAAAGAAAATGATTATATTGAACTAGGTCAACTAGGTGCGTATGGTTTAACTTTTAGAACTCAGTTTAATGGTTTTTATTCAGATGAAATTTATGAAGTGGAAGATGAGCCTATAATGACGCTGTATGGTAAAGATAGTAATAAAGATATAATGGTTGCTTAATGTCAGTAAATAAAGATTTAACTCATAATAGCAAAAAAGATTTCCTTCAGCATCCAGTTGAACACATTGATATTACATCATTTGATGCAAGAAAAATTATTTCCTCAATGGAAAAAATGTCTTTTGTTTCAAGAGAAACAGCAAATGCTGCAAATATTTTCAATGAAATGATACAAGATAAAGATTGTACTATTTTTTTAACCCTAGCAGGATCAACATCTGCTGCAGGGTGCATGAATATTTATAAAGATTTAGTTAAATATAACATGGTTGATGCAATTATTGCAACAGGAGCATCTATAGTGGATATGGATTTTTTTGAAGCTTTAGGTTTTAAACATTATCAAGGTTCACAATTTCAAGATGATACTGAGTTAAGAAAAAACTATATAGATAGAATTTATGATACCTATATTGATGAGGAAGAGTTGCAAGAATGTGACAAAAGAATATGCGATATAGCTGATACCCTAGAAACAAGAAGTTACACCTCAAGAGAATTTATTTATGAAATGGGTAAATATTTAAAGCAACATTCTAAGAAAAAAGATTCTTTAATCGAAACAGCATATGACAATAATGTTCCTATATTTTGTCCCGCATTTACAGATTCAAGTGCTGGTTTTGGATTGGTAACTCACCAAGAAAATAATCCTAAAAATCATATTACAATAGATTCGATTAGAGAGCTTCGTGAGTTAACAGAAATAAAAATTCAATCAAAAGGATCTGGCTTATTTATGATAGGTGGAGGAGTTCCAAAAAATTTTGTTCAAGATACAGTTATTTGTGCTGAACTTTTAGGAAAAGAAGTTGAGATGCATAAATATGCAGTACAAATTACAGTGGCAGATTCTAGAGATGGTGCCTGTAGTAGTTCTACATTAAAAGAGGCAAGCTCTTGGGGTAAAGTAGATATTGCAAAGGAACAGATGGTTTTTGCAGAAGCAACTAGTGTCCTTCCTTTAATTGCAAGTGATGCGTATCATAAGGGTGACTGGAAAAATAGAACGAGAAAAAACTTCTCAAAAATATTTAAATAAAATTGAAATATCTTTCTAATAAAAATGGATTTCTTGGAATTGACAACGATGTTA
>Ga0308001_10001298_pt1 | contig 11324 bp, 10 predicted proteins | sample Neamet5_FD_203167 | JGI IMG/M metagenome (GOLD analysis project Ga0308001, IMG submission 203167) | Marine microbial communities from water near the shore, Antarctic Ocean - #5 | ecosystem: Environmental > Aquatic > Marine > Unclassified | place: Southern Ocean | collected 2014-06-04
AAGATAATTTCATCTCTGTTTGATTTATTCTTTTCGTCAAGTTTATGAGGAAAACTTGGAGTTGTTTTAGAGAGGATTTCAGGGTTTTTAGAAAAAGTTAATTCGATTACCAAAGGATCTGAATTTTCATCAACTCCACCTAAATTATTGGAATGGATGTGAACTAAAGTTAATCCTGTTTTTGAGACAAAATTTTTAATTTCATCATTATGTAAATCACAATCATGAAACTCAATAACCAAACCCTGAATTCTATCTTCAAGATTTAATATTTTATTCAAAATAAAATATTCACTCCCCTCAATATCAATTTTAAAAAATATATTATTTGAATCGGTCCTGTTAATGACATTTTTAATTGATATGTTTCCCTCCCCTTGGTCGTTAGAAACAAATTTTTTTATAAATTTTTCTCTATTTAAAGCATAAAAATAAAGTTTGCCTACATAGTCAATAAAAATTTTAAAATCTTTCTTTCTATAAAACCTTAAAAACATGTAAAGTATTTTTTTTAAAAATCTTATAAATAGAAAATTAAATGACAAATTATCATCTACACCTATGAAAGGTTTGTTGAATTGAACTTCAAAATTCCAGTCATCATAGATACCCAAGCCAATGACAAAATCGGAAGCTTCATATGAATTCTTTTCTACCAAATATCCTCCATCATTTTTGCTTCCAACTCTTATTAAATTATATTTATATAATGGTAAGTATGTTTTGTCCATTGTTTTTTATTAATTAAAATTAACACTCTTTATAATTAAAAAATTAACAGAAAACTAACGCTTTAAATCTTCTTTTTATTTGTATTAGCTTTTTTAGATAAATGTAAATTCAATTAGCAATCATCTACAAAAAAGACGATTTTTTTTCATTTATCCAAAAGTTTGTATTATTCTTTATTTGAGCCATTCATTTACAATTCGATTCATATATTATCGAACAAACATCTTCAATTGAATATTAAGAAGCTCCATTTGTTGAGCCTAGGGAGTTTTTTATAATTAAAAGAGGATCTATGTGCAATTTGTATAAAACCGAACTAACACATACCTAAAAAGAAAAAAACCCTCACTTACCGTAAGAAATTAATTTTAATTGCTTTATAATCCATTACTGCTTGCTCCTTATCTTAGGATCGAGCGAAGGGCCCTCTGATTATGAGTTAAAACATTTTATGAAAAAACTAAAACTCAATATCAGGAATAGTACCGCTCATTAACTTTTACATCCTTTCCATGTCAACATCATAGAGCATTAAAATACAGCTTTGATGATTTATCTATATAACTAATGTTTTTGAACTGTCTCAAACTTCAGCTCATTTTTTTTGTGGATCAAAAAAACTTTTTCACTTATCGAAATTATTCATTAATATTTTTAAAATTAAATTCATTATTTAAGATTTTATAGTGATTAAAGTCCTAAAAAAACAAAAACTACTCTTATTTCAAATAAAATCCTTAATTTATTTAAGATTAATGAAGGATTTTTAAGTTCTTCGTATCTGATAATAAAATCTTTATGGATTAGGTTTAATTATTGTCAATATTTGAAGAAATCAAATAAAATAATTCAATGCTAGAAATTTTGTTTATTAATCCCTTAAAAGAAATTATTGTTATCAAAATATAGAGTAAGTTGAGATCGCTCCGATTTAATGGAAAAGTTAAAAGGTATTTAATGAATTAAAGGATTAATGGCTAAAAAAGAATGTGAAAAATGTGCTAAAGCCTATCGGCTGATGTATCGTGTGCAATACAAACCAATCAAAGAATGGGTTTTTCTTTGTAACGACTGCGTTATTGAAGTAAGAAAGGACAACGAAGATTACCGCTACGGAGGAACTTGGAAAGGGTAATGGGCCATTGTTAACTGTTCTAAACGCTAGTTTGACTGGGCTTAAAGCCACCGAAGTTTTTGTGCATAATAGAGTAGCATTACCATCTTTCAAAAACAATTACTCCAATTGGGTTTGTTTTTGCTTTGTAGTGAAGCGTTAAACGAAAACTGATTTGGTTCCAAGGGAATTTTTTAACGCACCATTTTGACAGATTTTGATTAAAAGTAGATGAACCTATAAACATACTTCTCAGCTTTATCACCTCATTAGTATCCCAAGATTCAATGTCTTTATTGAAAGCAGTACTATTTTCAAAAGCACTCCACCATTAGTAACTTCAGAAGCATCCCAGTTGCCTATGTCATAATTGAGGACAGTGGCCTTGAGAAAACAAAAGATGAGGTGTTAACAGTATAAATCTACAAGTAATTCTTTTTGGTATATAAGTTTTCACGGACCGAATAAAAGTCATGAAACATTCATGTCTATTTTACAAGTTATATAAAGTCCGGGGATGGGAGATTGTTTTAAAAGAACACACAGTTTAATAAGTCTCAAAAGAGAATCATAAAGAACTTAAAGAATCACGATTAAATTCAAAAATTATCTTTTTCAAACGCTTCTAAGCTCCAAACCATTTCAGGATTCTCGATAGAATCAGGTGCTGTCCCCATTGCTTTGGCATGGATGTCATCGTCTATATTATTAAACCTGACAACCCAATGATCAACTCCCTCAATTTTAGAAATACCTTCAAGCAATTCGGCATCTATGTTGTGTTTCTTTTTTAAGTGATAGGCAAAAAAATAACAGCTTTTCCAACTTTGATCTGGTTTTGGTTTAAAATCTAAAAGAAACTCATCTATTAATTTTTGTCGCTTCATTGTTGTAAATTGTTATTCTTTACAAAGAAAGGAAAAGTTTTGAAAACACAGAAGAGATAAGCCTGTTGTTTGGGGCGAAGGATAAGTTTATTCTTTGTGTTTATTTTGCCTTTAAGACATTAAGTAGGAGTTTTCGAAACGGAAACTCCTTTTGATTTAAAGGATTATAAAAACAGATCGTTTATTTTTTCTTTCTTCTATTCGCGTATTTATCCCCTTTGGTTTTGGGCTTGCTATATTTTTTGGCGATCTTAAACTTATAAGATCCACCTAAGTTGATTTTTTTGTTTTTGTCTTTTTTTTCTTCCATTTTACAAGGGATAAAAAAACGCCTCTTTAACATACCTAGAGGTGCCTGATTTTATTTTTTAGCTTTACAAAGTTTGCACTTAATTTCTATTCCGTCAATCTGTACTTTATTCTTAGCATAGTCCTTGACGCTTTTAAACGACTTGCATCCAGGACATTTTACCTCAGTTAGAAGTCCTTCACTATCAAATTTTCTTCTGCTCAAATACAAAGGAGTTTGCTTGCTATAGGCTTTAATTTTGTTTTTGTCTTCTTCGTTCATGGTATTGCATTTTCTAGGACATAAACTTACGAAAGAACTGCTTGAATAGAATTACTTTATTGTTCAATAAAAAAAACCTTCGTTTAAAAAGTATAAAGTAGCTTTTAAGAAATCAAATTAAAAGACTTAGAGCGAAAGATTCGAAGTCAAATTATTTCAACTAATTTTACATCTTAAATCAAGCTATGAGTAAAAATAAAGTTTCCTTTCGTTGGGCATTTAAAGAGTTTATTTGGCCCAGAAAAAAAATCGTTTCTTTCGGACTTTTCTTAATACTTGTGAGGAGTTTATCTGGCTTGGTGCTTCCCTATGCCAGCAAAACACTAATTGACGAAGTCATCCCCTCAAAAGACATCGATTCCTTGACCTTGTTGTTGATCGTGGTTTGCACGGCCTTATTATTTCAGTCCATCAGTTCTTTTTCATTAACGCGAATTTTAAGCGTAGAAGCACAACATTTGATTTCTGTTCTTCGTGCGACTGTGCAACAAAAATTACTCAAACTTCCCGTTAGTTTTTTTGACAACAATAAATCGGGGGCTTTGGTCTCTCGAGTAATGACCGATGTTGAAGGCGTTCGAAATTTAGTTGGTACCGGCTTGGTGCAATTGATCGGAGGAACTATTACCGCCATCATTTCACTCGTAATTTTGATTCGAATCAATGCACAAATGACCTTGTTTGTTCTGGTTCCTGTTCTCATATTTGCCTTAATTGCTCTAAAAGCATTTGGATACATACGACCAATTTTTAGAGCTCGAGGGAAAATTAATGCAGAAGTAACAGGAAGGCTAACCGAAACCCTAAATGGGATTCGGGTCATTAAAGGATTTAATGCAGAAATACAAGAGCAACACGTTTTTGAAAAAGGCGTAGATGAACTGTTTCAAAACGTAAAAAAGAGTTTAACTGCCACCGCATTCATGACTAGTTCGTCAACCTTTTTACTGGGATTGGCATCCGCTGGCATTATGGGAATGGGAGGTTATTTCATTATGAAAAATACCATGACCTATGGGGAATTTGTTTCTTTTACGCTCTTCCTAGGGTTTATGATTGCTCCCATTGTTCAGATGAGTAATATTGGAAGTCAGCTCACCGAAGCTTTTGCTGGACTGGACCGAACTCAAGATTTAATGTCGGTTCCCGAAGAAAACGATCTCGAAACTCGAACTTTATCCCTAGCGAAAATCGAAGGAAATGTTTCTTTTAAAAATATTTCGTTTAGCTATGACGACAAAACTGAAGTCCTCCACGATATTTCTTTTGAAGCACCCAAGGGAAGTGTTATCGCCTTGGTTGGATCTTCTGGTTCTGGAAAATCTACCATTGCTGGCTTAGCCACTGCTTTTTTAAATCCAACTTCTGGGCAAGTTTTAATTGATGACGTTGATCTGTCAAAAGTAGACTTAAGGAGTTTTAGAAGTCAATTGGGCGTGGTGCTCCAAGACGATTTTTTATATGAAGGAACCATCCGAGAAAATATTCTTTTCCCACGACCTGACGCCACTGAAAAAGAACTTTTAGAAGCTGTTGAAGGTGCCTATGTAAATGAGTTTACCGACCGATTTGATGATGGCTTAGACACTCTTATTGGAGAGCGTGGTGTAAAATTATCAGGAGGACAACGCCAACGTATTTCAATAGCGCGTGCTTTATTGGCAAGACCTAAAATTGTAATTTTAGACGAGGCGACTTCTAATTTAGACACTCAGAGTGAAGCATTTATTCAAAAGAGTTTGTCTGTTTTGATGAAGGATAGAACCACTTTTGTGATTGCCCACCGACTAAGCACCATTCAGAAAGCAGATCAAATTCTGGTTATTGAACAAGGCGATATCGTAGAACGTGGCAAGCATAAAGAACTGATTGCTGCAAAAGGAAGATATTATGAGCTGTACACCTATCAAACTCGCATGTAAGCCTATTTAATCAACTATCTTGCCCATATGGGAGGGAATTGATTTTAAAGATACCATAGAAATCAGAGGTGTTTATAAGAGTACAGGTTTTACAAAGATACTTTTGATTGTAAAAACGAAGTTTGGACTCATAACAACTTATGTCTATGACTTTGGAATGCCCAGTGGATCTGCTGTGCTTACCACAAGCGGATCAGAAGTCTTTTTAAAGGTTAAGTTTTAATAGCACAAGCTTGTCATTGAACAATCTTAATGTGGTTGAGCCATTGCTTTAAACGATCGGGCCATTGTTGTAAATGTCCGCGACCTATTCCGAGCCCAAAACCGTGACCTCCCTCAGGATAGATATGCATTTCCACAGCGACTCCATTTCTCTTAAGGGCTTGATAAAACAAAAGACTATTCGCCACTGGGACTGCTTTGTCATCTGTTGTATGCAACAAGAAAGTTGTTGGCGTATCTGATGATACTTGTAAATCATTTGAATAATGATCGATCAATTTTTGTGATGCATTTTTCCCAATTAAGTTGTTTTTAGACCCACCGTGATAATGCTTTTTGTCAAAGGTGATAACAGGGTAAATTAAAACCATAAAATCAGGACGAGCACTCAGGGAATTAATTGAATCCTTTGAATCTCCTAACACATTTTCAGCGAAATGGGTGCCGAGTGTTGAGGCCAAATGACCCCCTGCCGAAAAGCCCATTACTCCAATTTGAGTTGGGTCAACATTCCATTTTTTAGCGTTATGTCGAACCAAACGAATCGCTCTTTGTGCATCCTGCAAAGGAGCAATTTCTGGTTTGATGAGTGTGATTGACTTTGGAAGACGGTATTTTAAGACAACGGCTGCAATTCCTTGGGCATTATACCATTTCGCGATATCGATACCCTCCCAATCGTAAGCAAGAATCGAATAGCCCCCACCGGGACAAATTACCACCGCCTGACCTGTTGCGGTTTTTTTTGCAGGGAGGAATACTTCAAGAGTCGGGTTTTGAACATTTGAAATCCTAAGAATGTCTTTATACATTTTATTTTCGACTTCCCCAGATGGATTTTGATTTGGAACCCCATCAGGCCAAAGGGGCAAAATTGTTTGTCCAAAGCTATGATTGTGACTTAAAAAAATTGTAACCAGTGCGACTAGATATAAGTTTTTCATTTGTAGTAATAAATTATCAAATAGTTTTAAAAAAAATTCTTTTAATTTAAAAGCTCCCTTTATTTAATGGCAAATGTTTTTAAGACTCATCAGAAAAGGTCTAGTAATCACAACTGAATAGAATCATTAAAAGGATCTTAAAAGGATTTATTTATTTCTGCGAAACCATAAATAAAAGTTAGTAAGTTGAAGGCTTATGTTCTCTTTTAAACTTATATTAAATAATCCTTTTTTAAAATAGACGGTATCACTTTTATCCTTAAACCAAATTTCATAATCATTTTCTATCATCCAGTTTTTTATTTCTTTTATAAAAGGGTTGATGTAATATTTGCCATGCGTTTCAATCGAAATAACTTTTGGTCTACTGATTATGGTTAATAAGACATACCATTCACTTCCTTCAGTATCGATGCTGAGTAAATCGATATCTCCTTTATCAATATCTGAAAACAATTTACATTCTACCTCAATTTTTTTATTATTATCTATCTGATAACTGTCGTTTTTTAAAGCAGGACTTGTAGGTAAATCTGACACAAAGGTTGAAGCCTCTGCTTTAGACAATGTTATAGTTCCAGTGTGCTTATAGATTGCTGCTGGAATAAGTGTAACATTATTATAGCCCTCAAAATATGATTCTATCGCTTCAATTGATCTGGGCTCAGGTTCTACAAGAATTGTTTCTTTACCCTGTTTGACAAAGTCTATTATATTAGAAGTTTCAGGCAAATAAACCCCGACTTCACACACTTTTTGTATAAGAATCAATTTAGCATTTATTTTCTTGAAAATTAATTTATTTGATTGAAAATTCATTTTTTATAATAAGTGTGACAATGTTTTCCATAAAATACTTTTTTATGCGCTCAAGCCGTTCGGATTCAGATTAAATGGACTTATTTTTTAAATCAACATAAAGTTGTTCAACCTTATTTCTTGCCCATTTTGTTTTTCTTAAAAACTTAAGGCTAGACTTAATTGAAGGGTCTTTTTTAAAACAATTGATATTAACTTTTAGGGCTAATTTTTCCCAACCATAGTGTTTGGTCAAGAATTCCAGCAGGCTGATTAATTTTATGCCGTGAAGGGGGTTGTTGGTTTGTTCTTTTTGCGGAACATTTTCAATATCCATTTGTGAGTTGATTGATCTTTTTAAAATTAATAACAATGATTGGATTTTTATTAAAACGGGTATTAAAAATAGTTTTTCTCAAAGATACTCAAAAATGAAAACCCTTCAAAACTTGACTTTTAATGTCGTTACGACAAGAAATTATTAGTGAGTCAAAGGCGTGTAAAAAGATGTTAATTTTTAGAAGCAATATTTTTGTTTTACAAAATCCTACAAAACATTAAGCGGAATGTCACCTTGAGAAATAACAACCCAGTGAAACTCTCTAAGATCGGATTAATTTCCAACGTGTCTTTTTTTACGTAATTCTAAAACCTTTAAAATTCGATTTTACAGGCGTTTGTTTGACCTGGCACAACTACACATTTTGACCATTTTAACGGCGTACAACTCCACGCTTGGCCTTTTGTCAGCATAATATTGATTCCAGTTTCAATATTTAACGGCACTTAAATTAGATAACACAGAAATTACTGGAAAAGGAATCGGGAAATTGTCGGGAAATGAATATATTTATTAAAATCACCTTGACCAATAATTTCAGATATTCCAAGCTTTTGAGAATAAACTATAAAACCGCTTCTTAACATTTGTAAAATAATTTTCTCAAAATCTTTTTTGGAGCTTCTAGATTCACATAAATTGATTTATTCGTTATCAGCTTCTAATTTTTAATATAGAATATGCTATTAAGTAATTGGTAATCAAAATTCAAACGAATAAAATCTTTTTTTATTATTGTCAGAAAAATCCAAACCAACCGAACCATTACCGTTGACAGATTTGATTCTTATAGAATAAGTCGAAAAAGGATTAAAACCACCAAACTAAATTCCTGTTCCTATTTTTTCTTCAGATTGCACCACTAAAGTATTTTGATCAATAAAAGTATTAAAGGATTCTTTAGTATAATTATTAATTGGATTCATTGCCGAAAAATCAATGATCTTTCTAGGCTCTAATGTTACCAATGGGATAGATTGATCTGGGTCAAAGATCAGCATCCGAACCCATTGTATTATGAATTTTATTCTTCTGTAGAAGTTTGACTTTGACCGACCTTAGTTGATGTTATAATTATCAAAAATACGAGTACCTTAAACAGAAGTTATTGATGCGAATCACAATTTTTAAAAATCATTTTATTGATTAACCTGCAGGATAAAGATTAAATATTACTTTAAATTTATTTTGATTGATCATTTATATATTGAGTAAGTAATCGCTAAATATGGTTGTATTATAACATATTTAGGGAAATTATTTAATTTAAAATTACTTTATAAGTAAGTGATCACTTCAATGTTTTATTTTTATACTTCTAGACGGGTTAAAAATCAATAACTTAATATCTAATTCATTAATCAAGTTGGTGTCACTTTCAATTTTAGGAGAGTAGCTATTTTGAGAATAAATGAACCATGTGCTGACAAACATTAGTTTTAATGAAAATTATACTAAACAAATAAACTTTTCCCACAGATTTAATATATTTAAACTTACAATAATCACTTAAGTTCTACAATTATTTTTATTGCCATTTATATTCAGTCAAAATCTTTAAATATTTATAAATTTTACTCATTTTAAACTCCAATAAATAATTAATTAAATCGATGAAATTAAAAGAAGTAACCATTTTTGGTGCCACAGGTTTAATAGGAAGTTCACTATTAGAGATTCTAATAAATGACCCTGGTTTTGATAAAGTAAATGTGGTGATAAGATCTAATTTTTCTTTTATTCATAAAAAAATAGATAAACACATCATTGACTTTTCAAATCCACAGGCTATCTCTAAAATTGTAAAAAATAGCCAAATAGTTTTTGCTGCCATTGGAACTACGCAATCTAAAGTCAAGGGTTATAAAGAAGCCTATCACAAAATTGATTATGACATTTTAATTAATATTGCAAAGACCTGTAAAGCCAATAGAGTCAAAAACTTTTCATTTGTATCCTCTTCAGGTGCGAATGAAAATTCGGATGGGTTTTATCTAAAATTAAAAGGGAAAATTGAAGGAGCTGTCTTAGGTTTAAATTTACCATCAACTTCAGTTTTCCGTCCCTCTCTTTAATGGGTAAAAGAAAAGAGAAGCGTTTTGGAGAAAGAATTGCACAATTGGTTATGCCAATATTTTCTCCATTGATGCCCTCTAAGTATCGGCCAATAAGCGCAGCTCTTGTTGCTAAAGCGATGGTGAATATTTCAAAATCAGCACCACTCGGCTTTAATATTTATCATTTCAAAGAAATAATGGAAAAATCAAATTAGAAGGGTATTTTAATTAATAATTAACTAAATAAAAAACAGCACACCATTGGGATACTTATTTGTAAGTAATGTTAAAAATTAAAATTAACATTTTATTTAATTGATTTTTAGTAAATTATAAGATAATTAAAAATGAAAAAATGAAAAATACAGTTATTATCTTGTTTTTATTGTTCGGAATTAGCTGTTCTTCGGACGGAGAAGATAACACTCCTATTCCACCAGTTGAAACTACTAAAACCAAATTTAAACTCTCAATTACAGCCAATCAAGGGGGGAAGGTATCCTCATCGGGAGGTACTTTTGAAAAAGGTAAAGAACTTTCAATTACAGCAACTGCTGACGAAGGCTTCGAATTTTCAAGTTGGTCCAATAGTTCAACAGAGAACCCAATTAAAATAACTCTGAGTCAAGATACAAATCTAACTGCTAGTTTTAATCAAATAAAACAACAACAATACACCTTGACGGTAAACGCCGACTCTACAGGATCAGTTGTCGGAGGGGGTACCTACGACGAAGGTACAAGTGTTACCATTACTGCTTCATCAACACAGGGATACGAGCTGACCGGTTGGGAAGGACGTTCTGAAACGACAAACAGCATAACAATTGTTTTAGATTCTGACTTAACGCTTACTCCTATTTTTCAATTAATAGCTTTGCCGAAGAATTATTATACAAGTGGAGACATTATTCAAATTTTCCCAGCAGTATTATTTGACCGGTCACTTGAAGTTTATGGGATTAAATTAATTGCTGCCGGAGCAGGAGGAGGACAAACAGAAGCAGTTTCAAATACTTGGATCTACAAAACAGCTCAAGTCTTTAAAATGATAATGGATAAGGACGCTGAAGGAATTAATAAAACAGCCCAAGAACGAATGATCAAAACCTTATTGGGAGAAGAAGGATGGCACCAGGGACGCCAAACAGGTCAGCGGATCGCCGTAGGAGGTGGAGGAGAATATTCTCCTAGTTTTCTTTCTGATCAAGGAAGACTTGCTTACCCTGGTTTAGAGGCTTATACAGACGCCTTGGCGTTAGACGACATGGTTTGGTATAAGAATGTTGATAGTAAATTTACAGGAGACGATGATATTACCGAAATGTTAGAACACGTGCTACATACAATTCACAGATTCGGAGTTAGAGGAGCAGTTGAAGGTTCGACAGCAGCTTTAGATTCAGAAATAGATGAGGGAGACATTAGTGGAACAGAAGTTTTTCTTGCGTTGAAGCAAGCAATAGACAATGGAGTCTATGATATAGGTGATAAGGATTTCGGCAAGAAGAATACCTGGCCAGGGTTAATAAAAGAATATACATATTTATTAACCTATGCCATGTGGGAATTTAGCGAATTTTGGGATGGAGGAACGCTTGCCCCAGAGTGGAACAATAACTCGAGAACACAGGAAGGATTACTGTCAAATAACCCATTGGGTTATGCACTTTATAATAAATATTTCGCTCCGGTTATTTCCAAGCCAAGCAAAATAACATTGCGGTCAATGTTCCA
>Ga0308001_10001299_pt1 | contig 11323 bp, 7 predicted proteins | sample Neamet5_FD_203167 | JGI IMG/M metagenome (GOLD analysis project Ga0308001, IMG submission 203167) | Marine microbial communities from water near the shore, Antarctic Ocean - #5 | ecosystem: Environmental > Aquatic > Marine > Unclassified | place: Southern Ocean | collected 2014-06-04
AAAGCAGCGCGTGGCCATCGCCCGCACCCTGCTCAAAGACCCGCCCATCCTGATTTTCGAAGAGGCCACGTCGGCGCTCGATTCGGCCAACGAGCGCGCCATCCAGGCCGAGCTGCGCCAGGTGGCGCGCAACAAGACCACGCTGGTGATCGCGCACCGGCTCTCGACCGTGGTCGATGCGCACCAGATTCTGGTGCTGGAGCAGGGCCGGATCGTCGAGCGCGGCCGCCACGCCGACTTGCTCGCCGCCGGTGGGCGCTACGCGCAGATGTGGGCGCTGCAGCACAACGGCGCCAGCGCGAGCGATCCGCCTGATCTGCCCGCGCACGAAGCTGCGACAATTCCGCCATGACCGACGCCGCTGCCCCAACCCCTGCCGCCACCGCTGATTACACTGCTGCTTTCACTGCGGCCTCACCCGCGACCCTGAGCCTGATTCGCCCCGACGACTGGCACCTGCACGTGCGCGACGGCGTGGCGCTGCAGGCCGTGCTGGCGCACTCGGCGGCGCAGTTTGGGCGCGCCATGATCATGCCCAACCTGAACCCGCCGGTGCGCACGCTGGCCGACGCCAGCGCCTACCGCGAGCGCATTTTGGCGGCGCTGCCACCGGGCTCGAACTTCGAGCCGCTGATGACGCTGTACCTGACCGACCAGACCGCGCCCGACGAGATCGTGCGCGCCCAAGCCAGCGGCATCGTGCACGGTGTGGGCGAGGCCTTTTTGGCCGGCGCCACCACCAATTCGGCCTTTGGCGTGAGTGACTTTGCGCGCTGCGACGAGGTCTTTGCCGCCATGCAAGAGGTCGGCCTGCCGCTGTTGCTGCACGGTGAGGTCACCGACCCGGCGGTGGACGTATACGACCGCGAGCGCGTGTTCATCGACTTGCACCTGAGCCGCATCGTGGCGCGCTTCCCGCGCCTGAAGGTGGTGCTCGAGCACATCACCACGCGCGAGGCGGTGCAGTTCGTGACCCAAGCCGGGCCGCTGGTGGGGGCCACCATCACCGCGCACCACCTGCTCTACAGCCGCAACGCGCTTTTTAGCGGCGGCCTGCGCCCGCACTACTACTGCCTGCCGGTGCTCAAGCGCGAGCAGCACCGCCTGGCCCTGCTCGAGGCTGCCACCAGCGGCAACCCGAAGTTTTTTCTGGGCACCGACAGCGCCCCGCACGCGGCCCACCTCAAAGAGCACGCCAGCGCCTGCGCCGGCTGCTACACCGCGCACGCCGCGCTCGAGCTCTACGCCGAGGCCTTCGAGTCGGTGGGGGCGCTGGAGCGGCTCGAGGGCTTTGCCAGCTTTTACGGCGCCGATTTTTATGGCTTGCCGCGCCACACCGAGCGCGTGACGCTGCGCCGCCAGCGCTGGGAAGTGCCGGCTGCCTACCCCTTTGGCCAGGCCGAGCTCAAGCCGCTGCGCGCCGGCGAGGCACTGGGCTGGCGGCTTGAGGGCGCCGCAGCGGGTTGACGGGGTGACCGGGGACGGCTAGGACTCCGATGCAAATTCAGCTTGAACTGAATGCAGGCTGATGCGAGTTTTAATTTACTGAACTCAGGAACTTGGCTACGCTTGCAGCATTACTTGCCGCCGCCTAGTCATTATGCAAAACCTGCTCGATCCAGCCATTCTGTTTTTTGTGTTTGGGGTGTTCGTGGGCTTGGTGCGCTCCAACCTCGAAATTCCGCCGGCGATCTCCAAGTTCCTTTCCCTCTATCTGCTGATGGCCATCGGCCTCAAGGGCGGTTTTGCCATGGCCGCTTCGGGCTTTACGGCCGCAGTGCTGGCGGCGCTGGGGGCGGCGCTGCTGCTGGCTTTTCTGGTGCCGGCACTGGGCTACGCGCTGCTCAAAAACCGCATTTCGCGCTTCGACGCGGCGGCGGTGGCGGCCTCCTACGGTTCGGTCAGCGCCGTCACCTTCGTCGCCGGCACCCAGTTCCTCAAGGGCGCCGGGATCGACTTCGGCGGCCACATGATGGTGGCGCTGGTGATCATGGAGTCGCCCGCCATCATCATGGCGGTGCTGCTGGCCAGCGCCGCGCGCCACCACGCCCAGACCACGGCGGCGGCCAGCGGCGGCGCGGTGCAGGCGTTGCCGGCTTCATCGGTGCCGCCGCTGGGCAAAATCCTGCACGAGTCGTTCACCGACGGCGCACATCTGGTGTTGCTGGGTTCGCTGGCCATCGGTTTTATCAGCGGCAACGCCGGCGAGGCGATGCTCAAACCCTTTGCCGGCGACCTGTTCAAGGGCATGCTGGCCTTCTTCTTGCTCGACATGGGGATGATGGTGGCGCGCAACTTCCAGCAGGCACGCCAGGCACCCAAGGTGCTGATCGCTTACGCCAGCTTCGGGCCGCTGGTGCACGCCGGCATCGCGCTGGCGCTGGCTTGGCTGCTGCAACTGCCGCTGGGCGATGCCGTGCTGCTCATGATCTTGGCCGCCAGCGCCTCGTACATCGTGGTGCCGGCGGTGGTGCGCTACGCCATCCCCGAGGCCAACCCGGCGCTGTACTTCGGGCTCAGCTTGGGGGTGACGTTTCCGATCAACATCCTGATCGGCATCCCGCTCTACGCCTTCCTGGCGCAGCGGTTGCTGGGTTGAGCCACAGAGCCTCTGAGTTGCGCCGCCGCGCCGCCGCAGGCGCCTAGCCGCACACCCCGATGTGGCCGCAGGCGGTGCAGTAGTCGCAGCCGTCGCGCCGGATCATGGCGTGGGCGCCGCACTCGGGGCATTTCTTGCCCACCATCAAGCCCGGGCCGCTGGGTGCGGCGGCCGGTTCGGGCTCGGGGTCGGCTTCGGGCTCGGGCAGCGCCAGGCTGAGCTGGTCGGCGTTCAGGTTGCGCCGGGCGCGCAGTTCGAGGATGTTCTGGATCGCGTAGGCGATGGCTGCCACTTCGGAGTCGTGCCACAGCGGCACTTGGGTGCCGTCGTCCTTGATCTTGTGGCCGTGGCGCACCGGGCCGCGGTCCCAAGCGACTTTGCGCATATCGCTCAGCGCCCGCTCCAGAAAACCGCCGCGCGCAGCCAGCGACAGCAGCCGCATGCTGGCCGTGATCCACTGCTGCGATTCGCCGTACTGCCCCACCGGCATGAAAAACTCGATGGCGCGATCGACATGGCCCGAGCCGTCGGGGCGCGGCAGCGGCAGGAACGAGACGATCAGGTACAGGCGTTTGTGGCCTTCGTGGGTCCAATACTCGATTTTTTCGGCCACGGCGTCGAGCGCGCCTTTGGGGCGGCTCTCGATCACGCTGCGCATCGGGTCGGCTGGGGCGGCAGGCGTGGGTGCGGCGGCCGGGGCCGGGGTGGTGCCCGCAGCCGGGCTTTCCGGCAGGGTTTCGAGCACCGAACCCAGAATGGCATTGGGGCGGTAGGTGGCCAGCCCCTTGAGGCCGGCGCGCCAGGCGTGCAGGTACAGGTCTTTGAAGTCGGCGTAGGGGTAGTCGGCGGCGACGTTGACGGTTTTGGAGATCGCGGTATCGACAAAGGGCTGCACCGCCTCCATCATGGCGATGTGGTCGTGCGCGCTCATCTCGAGCGCGTTGACGAAGCAGTCGGGCAGCTGGCGCGTGTCGTGGCCGAGCGCGCGGTACAGGCGCCAGGCGTGGTCTTGCACCTCGTATTCGCTGCGGCTGCCGTCGGCTTCGCGTTTTTTGCGCAGATAAGTCCAAGAAAACGCCGGTTCGATGCCGTTGGAGGCGTTGTCGGCAAAAGCCAGGCTGACGGTGCCGGTCGGGGCGATCGACAGCAGGTGGCTGTTGCGGATGCCGTGGGCGCGGATGCTGGCTTGAATGTCGGCCGGCAGGCGGCTGGCGAAGCTGCCGGCCTCGAGGTAGCGTTCGGCGTCAAACAGCGGGAACGCGCCTTTCTCGCGCGCCAGCTCGACCGAGGCGCGGTAGGCGGCGTCGCGCATGCAGGCCGCAATTTCGCGCGCCATCTCGCGCCCGGCGGCGCTGTCGTAGCGCAGCCCCAGCAGCACCAAGGTGTCGCCCAGGCCGGTGAAGCCGACGCCGATGCGGCGCTTGGCCTGCGCCTCGCGCTGCTGCTGCGGCAGCGGCCAGTGCGTGAGCTCGAGCACGTTGTCGAGCGCGCGCACCTGCACGGCCACGCAGTCGGCAAAGCGCTCGAAGTCAAAGCGCGCCGTGCCGCCGTGGCCAAAGGGATGCAGCACGAAGCGCGGCAAAATCACCGGCCCGAGGTCGCAGCAGCCGTAGGGGGGTAAAGGCTGTTCACCGCATTGCCCGGTGACCAAGCCATTGAAGATCACCGAGTTGCCATCTGCCTGCGTGGTGTCATAGACCGGCGCCCGTCCAATAGGAACGATGGCGGCGATCCGGCTCACGGCCCGCTGGGTCTTGTACAAAACCTTGTCCGCCACCCAAGCTTGGTACTTGGCGGTTTTGTAGGCCAGCAAGAAGCCCACCTCTTGCATGAAGCGCTCGCGCGCTTGCCCATCGATGATCAGCTCGTACTGCGCTTGGCAGGCGTAGTCGCTGTGCCCGCCCCGGCCATCAGGCATGGCCTTGGTCTCAGCCAAGCGGCGCAAGCGCAGCCGCGCCATGACCCCCAGATTGGCCAGCAGCACCTGCACGTCTTTGAGCAGGGCCGGGTAGCTGGAGCTGAGCCGGATCGAGCAGCTTTGGCTGCTTTCAGACACGTTGACGGTGCCGTCGGTCTGGAACAGCGCACGCAGATAGCCCTTGACGCAGGCCTCGTTGCCGCGCCAGACGATCTCGGGCACGCGCAACTTGGTTGCGCGCGTAAAGCCCAGCGCAGCCAGTGCCCGCGCCAGCAAAACCGAGCGAATGAACACGTGGTTGCGTTCGGCCACCGCCACCGGGGCCACTTGGTAGCGCCGGGCAGTGGCCGACAGGCCGGTGATCAGGGTGTTGACGACGCCCGTGACCAGGTCAGCCAAGACGCGTTCTTCGTTCCACAGGTTGACGCAGACCGCTTCCTGCCCTTTGCCGCGGTTGGTGAAGTGCCCGTCGCCGGTGATCAAGCCGAGCAGCAGGCCCAGTTCCTCGCTGCCTTCTGGCCCGAACTGCCCCTTACCCGACTGCACCCAGAGTTCGTCGCCTACCTTTAAGTCCGACAGCTTGATCTTGCCGCGTGCGGTGTAGAAGTCGTGCCAAGCGGTGGCCTCGATTTCAAAGCCGTCCTCGGTGCTCACCCGGAACACCTCGGCGTCGCGAGCGGTCATGAAGGCCGGTTTGGCCGGGCGCGTGGCCATGCCCGTTGCGGGCGTGGCGAGCGCACGGCCATCCACCGTCACGTCAAGGGTGGCGCCACTGTGGTAGAGGTCTTCGATGCGCACCAAGCCGTATTGCGTCGCTAGGCGGGTGTCGGCGGTTACGCACGGGTTGGTGGCCTCGATGCTTTCGCAGTAGCGCAGGTTGTTGTCGCGCGCGATCTGGTCGAGGAACAGGATGCCGGGCTCGGCAAAGTCGTAGGCCGAGCGCATGATGGTGTCCCACAGCGTGCGCGCTGGCAGCTGGCGATAGACCCACAGGCCATCGGCGCGTTGCTGGGCGCCAGCGGCCACTTGGTCGGCGCCGGGGGTGGCCGGGTGCACCAAGTCCCACGGGCGGTCGTGCAGCACGGCTTCGATGAAGGCGTCGCTCACGCCCACCGAGACGTTGAAGTTGTTCCAGCGCCCCGGGGTGCGCTTGGCGGTGATGAACTCGAGCACGTCGGGGTGGTCGATGCGCAGCACGCCCATCTGGGCGCCACGGCGCGCGCCGGCGCTCTCGACCGTGGCGCAAGACTGGTCAAAAACGTTGATGTAGCTGCAGGGCCCGCTGGCGGTCGAGGCCGTGCCCTTGACGCGCGCGCCTTTGGGCCGGATGCGCGAAAAATCGTAACCCACACCGCCACCGCGGCGCATGGTCTCGGCGGCTTCGCGCAGCGCCTCGTAGATGCCGGGGTAGCCGGCGTCGTCCATGCCTTGGATGCAGTCGCCCACGGGCTGGACGAAGCAGTTGATCAGGGTGGCGCTGATGCCGCTGCCGGCCGCGCTCATGATGCGCCCGGCGCCGATGCCGCCGGCGGCGAGGTTGCGCCTAAAGAGCGCCTCGAACTCGGCGCGGCGCTCGGGCGCCTCGACGCTGGCGAGCGCGCGCGCCAAGCGGTCAAACAGATCGTCGGCGTTGCGCTCGTCGCCCTTGAGGTATTTTTCGCGCAGGACGTCGAGGCTGATCGGTTGCGGCGGCAGGTCGGGCAGCGCGCCAGCGCGGGGAGCGGGGCTGGAAATAGAAGCGGTGGGGGCGGAGGAAGTGGGGATAGCGGAGGTCATAAGGGCAGCGTGAGTCGGGCTGCGGTGATTTTAGGCTGCAAGCACCGGGCGGGCCGGATCGTAGGGTTGGGCAGGCTCGAGCTCGGCCAACCAAGCCGCTTTGGGGTCGCCGCTCACGCCTTCGCGCACGCCTTCGATGAGCCAGCGCAGCAGGTCGCGCACTGGGCGGATCTGGTCGCCAAAGGGCAGCGGGCCGGCGCCGCGAAAGAACAGGCCGCGCTGCGCGTCGCCCTCGAGCGCGTGCCCGAGCTGCTGGTCGATGCAAAACTGGCCCATCTCGGGCTTGCCGTCGCGCAGGCCGCAGTGGGTCAGGCAATCGAAGCCCATGTTGCAGTGGCCCTTGGCGTGCGCCACCGCCTTGAGCTTGGGCTCGATGCGCAGGTATTTGCTCAGCCAGTGGTTGCGCACCCCGCGCGCCGGCAGCCCGGCCACGCTGATGAACTCGGCCAGATCGCGTGGCCGCGCCCGGGCCAGGATGTGCTTGAAGCCCAGATCGGCATCGCATTCTTGGGTCACGGCAAAGGCGGTGCCCAGCTGCACCGCATCGGCCCCCAAGCCCTGCAGGCGCTGCACGTCGGCGCGCTCATAGACGCCGCCGGCGGCGATCAGGGGGATGGCGCGCTCGATGCCAGCCGAGCGCAAAAAGGCGCGCACCGCCGGCAGCACCTGCTCGAAGTCGAAGCGGCTGTCGCGCAAATCCTCGACCTTGGCCGCGCCCAGATGGCCACCGGCCCAGCGCGGGTGCTCGATCACGATGGCGTCTGGCAGGCGGCCTTTTTTCTCCCACTTGCGCACGATCAGCTGCACCCCGCGCGCATCCGACAAAATGGGGATGAGGGCGGTTTTGGGGTGGTCTTGCGCCATTTCGGGCAAATCGAGCGGCAGCCCGGCCCCCACCACCAGCGCGTCGATGCCGCAGGCCAGCGCCTCGCGCACGTGCGCGCTGTAGGCGCTGATGGCCTTCATGATGTTGATCGCCAGCAGGCCGCCGCCTTGTGCGATTTCGCGCGCGCGCGCGATCTCGCGCCGCAGCGCCACGATATTGGCGGCGTCGATCAGCGGCCGCGCCTCGGGGCCGGTGCCCAGATGCGAGGTCTGCTCCATCAAATCGGGGTGTTTGCGCCGCAGATCGACCGAGGACAGGGTGCCCACCGCCCCGAGCGCGGCCACGCTGCCGGCCAAGCCCGAGGCCGACACCCCGACCCCCATGCCGCCTTGCACCACCGGCAACAGGGTGCGGCCAGCCAAGCGCAAAGGTTGCAGACCGCTTTCGGCGAGCCAGCTCGAAACGGAGGGGATGTGATTGAGTAGGCTCATCGGGAAACTCCGGGCCGCATGGTAGGAAGCGGGTGGCCAAGCACCGCCGAGCCGCCCACACGGCAGCGCGACACCGGTTGGCCCTGAATGGGGCGGCGGCCACCGCACGCTGTCGTTGCCCCGATATTATTGCACCAAGGGCGTGGCCGCGGCTTCGATCTCGATGCCTTCGATGCGCGCCGCCCCGGCCAGCAACAGCAGATACTGGCGCAGCGCAGTGGCGCGGGCGCGCTGGCGCAACTGCTCGGCAATGCGCGGCTGCGCCTCGTCAAAGCTGAGCGCTCGCCCCTTGCGCTTGCCCAGCACCTCGATGATGTGAAAACCAAAGCGCGTATGCACCAGGCGCGGGTGCAGGCCCATGCCGCCGAGCTGGTCGGTCTGGAAGAACAGCTCGTTGGCCAGTTCGGGCGCGCAGTCGTCGGGGCCGATCCAGCCCAGTTCGCCGCCTTGGGCGCCGCTGGGGCAGTTGGAGAGCTCGCGCGCCAGTTCGCCAAAGCGCTGCGGCGCGGCTTCTTTGCGCGACAGCTCCAGCAACGCGGTTTCGGCGCGCTGCGCCAGCGCGTGCACATTCACCCCCGGGGTGACGGCAAACAGGATGTGGCGCAGGTTCACCGCCTGCCCGACCACGAACTGCAGGCGCTGGGCCTGGTAGGTGCGCTCGCACGCCTCGAGGTTGGGCTCGGGCGTTTGCACCTCGGCCTCGAGCATGGCTTGGATGCACGCCTGCTGCGCCTCGTCCAAGGTCGGGGCCAGATCGGTGTGCTCAGCGGCGGGCAAGAGGCCGCGGCGGACGGCCTCTTGGCGCAGCAACTCGGCGTAAGCGCGCTCGCGCAGTTCGGGCGGCGACAGGGCCTCGTCGGCGCGTTGCAGCGCCACGCCGTTGATGCGCGGCAGCGGCGGCGCGGTGGCGGCCGCAGCCTCGGCGGCTTGGGCGGCACACTGGCAGTCACCACCGCCGCCACCGCAACCCGTGCGCGTGGCTTCAGTCAAGTCGTTCATAGTGGGTCTGGCTTTCAGGCTTGGGTGGGATGTCCGTGGTTGTGGGGGTGCAGGCGGTTCAGCGTGGCGCGTCCGAACGCTCGCCCAGACCCAAGCGGCGGCTGCGCACCAGTTGGTAGGGGCGCCGCAGGTAGGCCAAGGTGCCAAAGCCGCTCCAGACGTGCACCAAGCGGCTGAACGGAAACACCAAGAACAGCGTCATGCCCAGCACAAGGTGCGCCTTGGTGATCCAGCCGATATCGACCAGCAGCTCGGCGGCGCCGGCGCGGAATGTCACGATGTGCTGCGCCCAAGCCGACAGCTGCGCCATCTTGGCACCATCGAGGTGGTACTGCACCGAAACCCAGATCGTGGCCAAGCCGAGCGCGAACTGGGCCCACAGCAGCCACAGAATCAAGATGTCGGCGCTCTTGCTGGTGGCGCGGATGCGCGGATCGCTCAGGCGCCGGTGCAGCAGCAGGCTCAGGCCGATCAGGCCCAGCACCCCAGCCACGCCGCCGACGCTGATGGCCATGAGCTTTTTGTCGGCGGTGCTGATAAAAATCTCATAGATCCAAGGCGGGGTCAGCAGGCCGACGGTGTGGCCAAAAAAGATCACCAGAATGCCGATGTGAAACAGGTTGCTGCCCCAGCGCAACTGGCCGGTGCGCAGCAGCTGCGACGAATCGGTCTTCCAGGTGTACTGGTCGCGATCGAAGCGCAGCAGGCTGCCGACCAAGAACACGGCCAAGCAGATGTAGGGGAAGTAGCCAAAGAAGAACTGATGCAGCGAGTTCATGTCTGCGCTCCTTGATGCGACGGTTTGGACGGCTTGACAAAGCGTATCGGTTGCGGCTGATCGGGCCGCGTTTGGCCGCTGCTGGCGCAGCCGTCAAACGCCGCCGGCTCGGCCCAGGCCTGATCGAGATCCGGGTCGGCGGCCACCGGCACCGGTTCGGCGGCCTCGCCGGCGAGCTCGAGCACCGCCGCCAGCACGCAGGCGTAGGGGCTTTGGCGCTTGAGCAGGGCGCTGAAGATGGCGCGCACGATGTGCGCGGTCTCGTGCAGAAAGGCCCGCGCTTGCTCGGCCGGCTGGGTCGAGGCGAACTCGAGCAGCACCGGCAGGTAGTCGGGCAGGTCGTCGGCGTCCAGGTACAGGCCGGCTTGCTCGTAGGTTTGCAGCAGGTCGATCATGGCCGGGCCGCGGTCGCGGCTGTCGCCGTGCACGTGCTCGAACAGGTGCAGCGCCGTGCCACGGCCGCGGTCAAAGAGCTCGACGTACTCGGCCTCGACCGTCAGGCCGCTGCTGTGCTGCAGGCGCTGCAGCAGCTGCTCGAGCTCGGCCAAGCGCGGCGCGGCGAGCGCGGCCTCTTGTTGCAAGGCGGCGCGCAGCTCGGGCAGGTGCGCGCGCAGGGCCGCGTCGGGGTAGCGCAGCAGGTGCGCCAGCGCGCGCAGCGTCAGCTGCATGCTCGGGGCCAGTGGGGGGCTGTGGTGGCTCATCTCAGGCTCCTACCTTGATGGGGATGGTGCGCTTCTTCTCGGCCCCGAACAGGCTGGTTTCGGTTTCGCCGTCGGAGCAGCCGTTGCCAAAACTGAAGCCGCAGCCACCGCGCAGGTTGTAGGCGTTTTCGGCGTACTCGCGGTGCGTGCTCGGGATCACGAAGCGGTCTTCGTAGTTGGCGATGGCCATGATGTGGTACATGTCTTCGACCGTGGCCGCATCGAGCCCGACCTGATCGAGCACCTCTTGGTTCACCACGCCCTCGACGTGCTTGGCGCGCTGGTAGGCGCGCATGGCCAGCATGCGCTCGAGCGCCTTGACCACCGGGAACGGGTCGCCAGCGGTGAGCAGGTTGGCCAGATACTTGACCGGGATGCGCAGCTGGCTCACGTCGGGGATGACGCCGTTGAGGTTGAGCGCGCCGGCGTTGGCCGCGGCGCTGATGGGCGACAGCGGCGGGATGTACCAGACCATGGGCAGGGTGCGGTATTCCGGGTGCAGCGGCAGCGCCACCTTCCAGTCCATCGCCATCTTCCACACCGGGCTCACACGGGCGGCGTCGAGCCAGTTCTGCGGCACGCCGTCGCGCAGGGCTTGGGCGATGACCTCGGGGTCGTTGGGGTCCAGAAAGACGTCGAGCTGCGCCTGGTACAGGTCGGTGTCGCGGGCCACGCTGGCGGCCTGCTCGATGCGGTCGGCATCGTAGAGCAGCACGCCAAGGTAGCGGATGCGGCCGACGCAAGTCTCGGAGCACACCGTGGGCTGGCCGGCTTCGATGCGCGGGTAGCAGAAGATGCACTTCTCGGCCTTGCCGCTCTTCCAGTTGTAGTAGATCTTTTTGTACGGGCAACCCGAGACGCACATGCGCCAGCCGCGGCATTTGTCCTGGTCGATCAGCACGATGCCGTCTTCCTCGCGCTTGTAGATGCTGCCCGAGGGGCAGGAAGCGACGCAAGTCGGATTCAGGCAGTGCTCGCACAGGCGCGGCAGGTACATCATGAAGGTGTTTTCGAACTCCCCCACCATGGCTTTCTGCGCCGCCTCGAAGCTGTCGAGGTTGGCGTCCTTGCTGCGCTTGGAGAACTCGCCGCCCAGGATTTCTTCCCAGTTCGGGCCCCACTCGATCTTCTCCATGCGCTGGCCGGTGATGAGCGAGCGCGGGCGCGCCGTGGGCGCGGCCTTCATTTCGGGCGCGCTGTGCAGGTGCTCGTAGTCGAAGGTGAAGGGCTCGTAG
>Ga0308001_10001302_pt1 | contig 11316 bp, 8 predicted proteins | sample Neamet5_FD_203167 | JGI IMG/M metagenome (GOLD analysis project Ga0308001, IMG submission 203167) | Marine microbial communities from water near the shore, Antarctic Ocean - #5 | ecosystem: Environmental > Aquatic > Marine > Unclassified | place: Southern Ocean | collected 2014-06-04
TCGGCACCTTTAGCTCGAAAGGCAAGGCGTGATCCTTCGCGATCCGGGTGAGCGTCATGCGGACCACATCGGATACGGTCAGTCCCAGTTCGGCCAGGACGGCGGCGGCTTCATCCTTCAATGTTTCGTCGATGCGCGCGCGCACGAAAGCGGTAGCGGCCATAAGAACCTCCTGTGATCCGTCTTCATTGTAGCTCAACTGAGCAACAGTTACAACCATCCTGCGCCTGCCGCTTGCGCGGCACCGTGGCTCTAGTCGCTGCGCTCCCCAAGCCCGCACACGGTCTTGGTAGGGTCGACGCGGAACGCCTCTTTCGAGGACGTTCCAGCGCCTCCCCCCGAACCGTGCTTGCACCTTTCAATGCACACGGCTCTCCATTCCGCTAGTCAACCGGCCGCCGTGGAGATGGACATGGCATGAGCGACACAGGACGATAGTCCCGCGCCGCCGAGCCGATTGTTTCCACGCCGTCATCGGGCCGCGCCGTTTGTCCTTCAGTCTGTTGGGATGATGCGCTTCAAACGGACCATCGACATCGCCGCAGCTCTCGCATTCGCGAGCGCTGAGGCGCGTGATGATATCGTTCGTGCTCAGCGCAAGGCGTGAGCCGACCGTGGTGTTATCCACGACCGACTGTTGCCAAGGCCGAACGTTCAGGTGCTTCAACCGCCAGAGCATCTGGACCCTCAGTTCACCCCGAACCATGGTTTTCACGCCATAGTCCGTCCCCAGTTTCAGATTTGCCATGGCCCGCGCCCGCGTTATGCGCTGCCGCGCCGCGATGGTCGCCAGCAGGCTCCTGAACATGACGAGTTCAAGGCCGTCGAGCGAGCTTTTCACGCCATCGGCGATCGCATAATAATTGGCGAGGCCACGTAGCTCCGAGTTGTAGGCAATGACCATTTCCGCGACACTGGAGTCGAGGAACTGCGGACGTACCCGGCCATTCCTCAGGTCGAGGTTGCCGAGTTTCTTGCGCCTGCAAAACCCATAGACCCGCGACCTCGGTACCCACAGTTTGATATTGCCCCGCGTTGGTCGGCGACGGACACGACGTGATCCGCCACCGACCTTCGACCGCCCTGCCATTGATCCGGCAGACCGCAACGTGAAGGCGCAAACGTGGAAGCCAAGGAACGGCGATCCCTTCGATGCATCACTGACCCGCGTCTTTTCCGGTGACACCTCAAGGTTGAGCCGATCATGAAGGAACGCTTCGATTTCAGCTCTGATCCTTTTTGCATCAGCCTTGCTGCCGATTACACCGACGAGGAAGTCGTCGGCGTAGCGACAATAGCGCAGGCGCCGGAAGTCCGGGTCCATCGGATCGACAGACGAACATGCCTGCCTCTCCTTCGTGACGGCCTTGATCCGTTTCAACAGGTTACGGACCTCGGCATCGTCCGCGCCACCGGCGCGGAGCGCATCGATCTCGGCACGATAATCGGCGATCTGGCGAGATAGACGCGTATAGGCAGGATTTGCCCTGCGCGTTTTTCCCTGATCGAAGCCGACCCGCATTTCCTCCATGAACTCATCAAGCTCATGGAGATATACGTTGGCCAGCAAGGGCGAGATTACGCCGCCCTGCGGGGTGCCGCTATAGGTCCGCTCGAACGTCCAGTCGTCCATGACGCCCGCCTTCAGCATCCTTTCGATCAGACCGATGAACCGAGGATCATGGGTCGTGCGGCTGAGCGGAACAGGAAAGTGTCATAAGGCACTGTTTGGCTCGATACAGCGATAGATGGTGGCCGGGTGAACGTTGAAGGTCCTTGCGACGGCGCTAATGGACTTACCCTCGAGAACGAGTTGGCGAGCGAGCTCCGCCTGATCTGGGCGCATTTTCTTTGGGCGTCCGAAGCTCACACCGCGCGCCATCGCCGCCTTTCGCCCCTCCTCGGTTCGGCTCAATATGAGAGTCCGCTCGAACTGGGCGATCCCAGCGAATACGGTCATGATCATCACGCCAGACGGGGACGTGGTATCGGCCCAAGGTTCATCAAGCGATTGTAATCCTGCCTGCTTTTCCTTGATGCGTTCCGCGATGTGCAGGAGTTCGATGGTGGATCGCGCCAAACGATCGAGGCGGGCGACGACGAGAACATCGTCTTTGCGCAGGTGACCCATCAGCTTTTCAAGCTCGGGCCGGCCACGAGCGGCCCCCGATATTTTCTCTTCGAACATCATTTCACAGCCCGCCTCCGAGAGCCGACCGCGCTGGATTTCCAAGTTCTGATCCTCGGTGGAAACGCGCGCGTAGCCGAGCTTCATGCGACTGCTCCAGATATTGTGCGAAAGTTACTGCAAAACAATTTTGTTTCGCACATATGTTTTGCGAAGAAATTCGCCTTGTTTATCGGCATGGGCCGTCCCCTTCGCAAAAGTTGAAAGTTTCGCACGGTATGCCCACCCGTCACCTCACTGACGCCCAGCGTCAGGGCTTTGCCCGCTTTGATGGCGAACCGTCGGCCGATCAACTCGCGCGATATTTCCATCTGGACCAAACTGATCGCGACCTCATTGGAACTCTGCGCGGCGACCACAATCGGCTCGGCTTTGCCGTGATGCTGACGAGCGCCCGGTTTCTGGGCGCATTTCCAGTCTCGCCCGCCGAGATCCCAGCGTCGGTCCTGGCGGCCGTGATCGAACAACTCGCTCTTGAACCCGGCACGGACGTGGACGCCTATTTTGCGGGAAGCCGACGCATCCGGCACCTCGCGCTCATCCGGACGCACTGCGGCTTCACGGACTTTGGCGACAACGCGGTGGCACGTTTCCGGCTGACCCGATGGCTCTACGCCCTTTGCTGGAGCGGCGACGATCGGCCCGGCCCCCTGATTGATCGAGCTGCGGCCTGGCTGATCGCCAACAAGGTGCTGCTGCCGGGCGTCACGGTCGTCGAGCGCCTGGTTGGCAGGATCCGCGATCGTGCGCGGACCAGGCTTTGGCGCCATCTGGTCGCCAGCTTGAGCGATGACCAGCGCGTGCGCATCGCCGCGCTGTTTGACGATGGCGACACATCCACGTTCGCCGCCCTGGACGCGCTCCGGACCGTTCCCTCCAAGCGCATGCCGACCGAACTCTTCCGACACCTTGATCGGCTCGATGCGGTCCGGGCGTTCAATCTGCGGCCGGCGCCACCGCGGGGCGTTCCCGCCACAACCCTTGAGCGGCTCGCGCGGGTAGCGCGCGTCGGCAAGCCCTCGGCCATCGCCGCCCTTCAGGAGCCTCGTCGAACCGCGACCGTAGCCGCGCTCTTCCATACGCTCGAAGCGGCGGCCCAGGACGACGCCGCCGAGCTGGCCGAGGCTCTGCTCGCCGACTTGGTGAAAGGGGCTGAAGCCGCCGACAAACAGGCCCGCCTGCGCAGTCTGCGCGATCTCGATGGCGCCGCGATGCTGCTCCACGCAATGGGTCTGTTGGTTTTGACCGACGACGCCCTGCCCCTCAATGAATGGCGAGATGTGCTCTTCGAGCGGTTGCCCCGTCCCGACATCGAGGCCGCCATGTCCAAGGTGGAGGCGATCGCCAAGCCCGCGGAGACCAAGCCCTATGATCAACTGCGAACAAAATGGCGGAGCGCCCGGCGATTGTTCTTTGAAATCGCTACCCGCATCGAGACCGACGCTGCCCCAGGTGGCAAAAACGTCAAGGCCGCGATCAGCTACCTCAAGGGCGTGGACGACTGGTCCTCTCTCGTCAAGATGCGCGGCGCACCGATCGCTGCGGTCTCGAAGGCGTGGAGGCAACATGTCCTGGATGACGATGGCAGGATGCGCGACCCGAAGGCCTATGTCTTCGCGATCATCGATGCGTGGCGTCTGGCGATCAAGCGTCGCGATGTGTTCGCCAAGCCCGGCATCCGATACGGGGATCCCCGGCGCGGGATGCTCGAGGGCGAGTCCTGGCACAATTCCAGGTTGATGGTAGCACGCGCCCTGGGCCGATCTCTGGAAGCCGACATTGAGATTGACGGTCTCTCCCGCCTTCTCGACGAGGCATATCGACATGTCGTTGCGCGCGCCGGCGACAATCCGGACCTGCGTTTTGAGACGGTCGCCGACAAGATGGGGATTGTGGTCACGCCCCTCGACAAGCTTGATGAACCCGAGAGCCTTCGAGCACTTCGCGCCGCCGTCCAAACGCGCATGCCGAAGGCCGGAATGCCCGACATCTTTCTTGAAGTCATGGCGCGAACCGGATTTGCCAAGTCCTTTACGCATCTGAGCGAGCGTCAGGCCACCGTCGAGCACTTCGAGATAAGCCTGTGCGCGACCCTGGTCGGCGGCGCCTGCAACATCGGTCTTGAGCCGATCGTGCGCCCGGAATTTGCGGCTCTGCGTCGCGACCGTCTTTCTTGGGTCGGTCAGAATTTCATTCGGCCCGAGACCATCGCCGCGGCCAACGCCGCGATCGTTTCCGCTCACAGTCGTCTGGATATCGTCCAACATTGGGGCGCAGGCGAGGTGGCCAGCGCCGACGGCATGCGTTTTGTCGCTCCGTCGAGCGCCATACACGCCGGGCCCAACCCCAAATATTACGGCCAGGAGCGCGGCGTCACTTGGTACAACATGATTTCCAATCAGTTCAGCGGTCTGACCGGAGCGGTCATCCCCGGCACGTTGCGCGACAGCCTGGTCGTCCTGGCTCTCCTGCTGGAGCAGGAAACCGAGCTCGATCCTCTGGAGATCATGACCGACACCGCCGCCTATTCCGACGCCATTTTCGGTCTGTTCTGGCTCTTGGGCTACCGGTTCAGCCCCCGTCTGGCGGACATCGGCGACGCCAAACTCTGGCGTATCGACCGCCAGGCGAGCTATGGGCCGTTCGATCAGACCGCCTGGGGCAGGGTTAAAATCAATCTGATCCGGGAAAACTGGTCCGACCTTATCCGCTTGGCCGGATCGCTCAAGCTCGGCCACCTCAAGGCCGCAGGCGTCATGCGAATGCTGCAGGTCAAAGACCGCCCAACAACGCTGGCCAAGGCCCTGTCTGAACTCGGCCGCATCATCAAGACGCTGCATATCCTGCGATACATCGATGACCGGCCGTTCCGGCGACGAATATTGTTTCAGCTCAACCGGCAGGAATTGCGCCACAAGCTCGGTCGGCGCGTCCATCACGGCGATCGGGGCGAAATCAGAAGCCCTCTGCGTCAGGGCCAAGAGGAGCAGCTTGGGGTCCTCGGTCTGGCCCTCAACTCCATCGTCCACTGGAACGCTGTCTACATGCAGGAAACCGTGCGCCAACTCAGCGAGGCCGGGACGCCGCCGCTGCCCGCCGATATCGCTCGGCTCTCGCCGATATCTTGGCGTCACATCAATTTCCTCGGCCGCTACGACTTCTCCGTGCCTGACGCCGTCGCAAACGGCGGCCTCAGACCGCTACGCCAACCTAATTCCGAATGGGACTTTTGAAAGGAAATAATGCCCCTTACGACACTTTCCTGTTCCGCTCAGCCGCACGACCCTCTATAGGCTGTACCGCCCTAAAAACGTACCTATCGTGACCGAGGACAACGGAAAACCGCTACCTATTTGGGCAAACAGGGGAGGGGATGGTTGCTCAGTGCGCGCCCCTTCGCATGGGAAGCCCTTCCCTTGACTGGAGTACGGTAATACGCAATTATAGTTAGATAACTAAGGATATGGCCATGGAGAGAGGATTGCCGACAAAGGCGCTATGGGATCGCCTTCCCGAAATCGTTCGCTTCCGCGATCAACCGGGGATGACGGAGACCTACAGTTTTGCGGGCGCCGAGGGCACGACCGAGCTGGAAGGCCAGCTGTTCCGGCAGAGAGCGCGGCCATCTAAGGCGGTCTATTTGTTCATGCACCCCACAGCCACGGTCCAGCTGCTCCCAATGCCTGAGGCGCTTGCCGATGCGGGGTTGCACGTACTTTGCGCGTCGAGTCGCTACCCGAGAAACGATAGTGCGCTGATTATGGAAAAGGTCGCCTACGACATGGGCCAGTGGGTGCGCCACGCGCGCGAGTCGCTGGGTTATGAAAAGGTGATCCTGGTGGGATGGTCGGGCGGCGGCTCGCTATCGCTGTTTTATGCGGCCCAGTCTGAACATCCGACAATCACCCACACGCCCGCCGGCGACCTTTATGACCTGACAGCAGCGCGGCTGCAGCGGGTTGACGGAATAGTCCTCATCGCCGCCCACCTCAGCCGGGCGGAAGTGCTGACCGAATGGCTTGACCCCTCCGTCATCGACGAATTCGACCCGGACACGCGCGATCTCGAATTCGATATCTATAGTCCGGACTGCCCGAACAAACCACCATTCACCGCTGACTTCATCGCCGCCTTCCGCGAGAGGCAGCGGGCCCGCAATCGCAGAATTACCGCCTGGGCCGAGGAAATGCTTGCCACGCTCCGTCGTCGCAACGACGGCGAAACCGAACGCGCCTTCGTCACGCACCGCACGATGTGCGACGTGCGCTGGATTGATCCGACGATCGACCCCAATGGACGCGCGCCGGGGGCATCCTATCTTGGCAATCCACGCACGGTGAACGTGGGACCCGCTGGTTTGGCGCGATTCTCAACCCTGCGCTCGTGGCTGTCGCAATGGTCCTACGACCTATCCAACTCCAAGGCTGCCGTTAACGCGACAAAGATCCATCGGACCCCTGTGCTGCAGATCGAGAATGAAGCGGACGACGCGGTTCCCGCGAGCCATAATCCGATCATTCACAACGCGCTCACCGTTGCGAACAAGGAATTTGTGAGCATCAAGGGCGCGACCCATTTCTACCAGGGCCAGCCCGAACATCTCAGCGCTTGTATCGACGGGATCATCGACTGGAGCCACCGCAACGATTTGTGATCTGGCCGCCGCGATCGACGCGGCGCCTCCGCATTTTCGCTGCGGCGCGGCCGGCTTACGCCGGCCGGTCGCGGATTCCTTGCGGGGATCAGTTGTAGACGGCGTCCCGGATGTCGGACACGAACTTCCCCGACATACCCTCAAAGGCCGTGTTGGTCATGGCCACGACCGTCAGCGCGTTTGCACGATCGATGAACCAGCTATTGCCGTATCCGCCGGCCCAGTGAAGCGTTCCGGGAGACTGCGGCGACGGGACGGCGTGCGGATCTGCAAGCACTGCCCAGCCGAAGCCGAAGCCCCAACCCGGCCCGCAGGCCGCAGCCTGAGGTCCGAGCTGATCGGTCGCCATCATCTCGACTGTTTCAGGCTTCAGGATCGGACCACCCCCGAGCCGGATGGTTTCCAGAAAGTGCAGGACGTCGCCCGCAGTCCCCACCATCCCACCCCCGCCTGACGGATAGGAGTTTGGATCCAGGATACGGCTCGGCGCGAACGTTAGCGACCCGTTGAAGGCATCCAGAGGCACTACCATGCCGTCCGTGATGCGGACGGGAACGGATTCGCTGTTGAAGTAATTCGTCGCGAGCCGCTCAACATCCGCAACGGCAAAGCCGGTATCGACGATACCCAGCGGATCCGTGACCAGTTTGCGCACAGCATCGCGTAGCGAACCACCGGTAACGCTCTCAACCACCCCTCCCATCACATCCATGCCAAGGGAATAGCGAAAACCCGACCCCGGTGCGGCGGTAAGCGGGGCGGCAGCCAGGCGCCGAAGATTCTCGGATAGCGACAATCCCGGTTGATCCAACCCGTCGGAGACGTCGAGGCGACGATAATGGCCATCGCTCCCTTCCTGAAACGGATAGCCGAGCCCCGATGTGTGCGTGAGCAGATGGCGGATCGAGATGACCGGAACCGATCCATCGGACAGGCGCGGCTGAAAGTCGGGCAGGAAGCGCGTCACTGGATCGTCCAGCCTCACAACACCATCCTCGATCAGGCGCATCACGGCGGCGGTGACAAAGGGTTTGGTCACCGATGCAAATCGGAAAATGCTATCCGTTTGCATCGGCTTTTGCGATTCACGGTCTGCAAATCCCGCCGCGCGGCGATAGGCGATCTTGCCGCCCCGGGCGACGATCACGACCGTTCCCACCAAACGATTGTCGGCGAGAGCATTGTCTATCGCGCGATCCAGGCGATCGGACACATCCGCGCCTTTAAAGGCTGATGAACTCATAAGTTCAAACTCTCCCGATACTCTCGCAGACCGGACGCGGCCCGCACCTAAGCGATTGCAGTCATCAACCGCGCGGTGGAGAGCGACGACGATTCGGTCGGAGGCAAGGCCTGACCATCAGCACACCTCTCCACGCAACCTTCACGTCGCAGACCGCCACCGTGCAGTTCCTTAGTTATCTAACCATTAGTGATGTAAGTATCGGCGCGCAACATTGATGTGGGGCATCCATGGTGGCGAGGACACCCACTATCGCATCAGTCGCCTGCCTCATGAGTGATGCCGGCGACCCCTCGGTCCTCTCGGCGCCGCCGACCCGGCTTCGCGTCGGGCTCCTCGGGGGAGAGGCTCCGAATCGCAGCTTCTAGATTGGTCTGCAGCTCGCCCAATAGGGCGATCTGGAGATCCGCTTCGCGGCGCGAAATGCCGGTCTTAGCGATATCCCCAACTTCGATGCCAATGGGCAGAAGCTTCCTTTTCAGCTCGTGACCGTAAGGGGTGAGGAAGATGTTGATCTTCCGCTTGTCCGCCGCGTTGCGGACCCGGGCAACGATTCCCCGTTGCTCCATGGAAGCGATCGCCGAAAGCGTGGTCGGCTCCATCGTTCCAACAAGGTCGGACAGTTCCTTCTGGGTTAAGCCGTCCTGGTCCCACAGGACGCGCAAGAAGTACCACATGCCCAGGGTGACGCCGAACTGCTCGATCTTCAGCTGTAGCAGCTTTTGCATAAGTCGATGCGTGAGTCGGATTTGATATCCGATACTCAGGTCGAACGGCAGGTTGATTTCCCCGCTATCTCCGCTCATCGAAATCGGCCCTGCATGACCCGAACCATCGGGCCTGTTGAATGTCGAAACCAGCGTGCATTCCTTCTTGGCAACCGCCCCAGCCGCGTGGGTCGGTTGACTTGTTAATGGATTATGACTTGACGGTCCCGCGGTTTCTCATCCGGGTCGAGGGCGAGATTCCGGCGTTCGTTCGGCGGCCTTGATGGTCGTGACTGCCATATATTCAACCGACGTAAGGGCACGAGGGCCACCCTAGTTCGGGCGGGATTCAAAGGGCCGGAGAACCCACGCTCAATCCGCGTGGAATAGATAGGGTGTCACCGAAGCACGATTCAGACCCGTTCGACCGCGAGCGCAAGGCCCATGCCGACGCCGATGCAGAGCGTGGCAAGGCCCAGTCTGCCGTCAGTATCCAACTGGACGTTGGCGGGCAGGTGCACCATCAAAGCCGTTGCCCCTGCCTCATTGGGAGGGCGAACATGGCGACACGCCCCAGGGAGAGTGCATTTGTCCAACAGGCCCGCCCAGCTCAATCCGGAATGGAGCCTTGGTTATCAGGTCCGGCGCTGCCATCGGCGGTTCGATCGCCTGCTCAATGCGATGCTGGCGAAGCACGATCTAAAGACGGGCTTCTGGTATTACCTTCGTGTGCTGTGGATCCGCGACGGCGTCACCCAGAAATATCTGAGCGACATGACCAACGTCACAGAAAACACGACTGTGTCGATAATCAACAACATGATGCAGCACGGGCTTGTAGAGCGCACCCGCGACAAGGTTGATCGCCGCAAGTTGAGCGTTACGCTGACCCAACGAGGCAAAGCCCTGGAAGCGGAGCTCATGCAATATGCGATCGACATTAACCGCATCGCCGTCGCCGGGATCGATCCGGCCGAGGTTGCGACGTGCGTCGACGTGCTTTCGCGCATGTCAGCCAATCTCGCCGCCGAATTCGATTCTATCCCGAACACCCCCGCCGAGGACTGACAGGGCGCAACCGGTCAGCGGCCGCTCGCCGGGTATCCTGCGGCAGCCCGGCAAAGACGGAGCATCGACAACCACGCTGCTCCCGCACCGCTTATGCTCCGCCCCGTCATTTCCCGGATTGCATCACGTCAGATCTTGAACTCCGCGAACGTCTCCGGCGCGAACATGTCCTCGATCGTCAGCTGGCGCGGCGACAGACCCTGCTCATGATGATAGCGCGTGAAGGTCTCGAGTACGTGGCGGTTCTTCTCGATTCCGTAAGGCCACCACTGATCGCCCAACGTCGCGATCGTTTCCTCGACCGCGGCAATTTGCCAGGGCAGCATCGTCTTGAGCGAGGCTGAGACGCGCAGCTGTTCGTAGGTTAGCTGCTGCGCCTGGACGAACGCCTTGTAGAGCGCCTGTGCGATCCAGCGGTTCTTCTCGTAAATGTCGCGGCGAATGGCAACGACGTGCATGATCGGGAAGATATTCGTCTTGCCGAAATAGGCTTTCTCGACCTGGACGAAGTCCGGGAACAGGCGCCGCACATTGTGCGGTTCCGAATAGAAGGTCGATGGAGCACGCGCGGTGTGCAGCGCGTCGATCTCGCCATCAGCCAACATCCGGGTCAGCGTCTGGTTTGGCCCGATCGGCTCAACCTTGAACTTGTCCGGCAGATTGAGTTTGAGCTTTTCCTCACGGCCCGGCTCTTCCTCGCCGCCCGTGACATAAGTGACCGACGCCGGGTCGATGCCATATTCGTCCTGCAGGATACCGCGGATCCAGACCGGCGCGGTCATCTGATATTCCGGGACGCCGATGCGCTTGCCGACAAGGTCGGACGGTTTTTCGATGCCGCTCTTGGCCGACACGAAGATGCAGGAATGACGGAAGAAACGTGACGGGAACACCGGGATGGCGATAAAGTCTGGATTGTCCCGGCCCAGAGTCACGCAATACGATGACATCGAAAGCTCGGCGGCATCGAACTCGCGATTGCGCAGCATCCGGAAGAACGTTTCCTCGACGGACAGCACCTGAAAGTTGAGATCGATCCCATCGGGGCGGACCGTCTGCGACAGCAGCGCCTCGGTGCGATCATAGCCCCAACAGGCGAGCGAGAGGTTCAATCTAGTCATACGGAAACGGCCTCCAAAGTGTCGATAATCATGGCTGTGGGTGCGATTTCGCTGCCGGTGCGGCTCGATTCGAGTAGGGCTGCGCAGCACGCCACCGTCTTCACGCCCCAGCGGCCATCATGGATCGGCTGGACCAGACCGAGTGCGCCTTCAACGAATTCATCGATGACCTCGACCCGCGGCAGGCTTGGCGGATCGATCGCGAGAAACTCACGGTGTTCATCGCCATAGAGCGTGATGCCTTGGGGCGAGAGCTTGAGATCGGCGCGTTCGCAACTGACCAGCACAAAGCCGAAATGCTCATGATACGGCGCCGGCGGTTCGCTGGTCGATGC
>Ga0308001_10001303_pt1 | contig 11314 bp, 9 predicted proteins | sample Neamet5_FD_203167 | JGI IMG/M metagenome (GOLD analysis project Ga0308001, IMG submission 203167) | Marine microbial communities from water near the shore, Antarctic Ocean - #5 | ecosystem: Environmental > Aquatic > Marine > Unclassified | place: Southern Ocean | collected 2014-06-04
TTTGATTTTAAGTTATCGTTAAAATTATGTTTATTAGTGAGACTAAAAAGGATGGGCAATCACCCCACCTTCGCTAACCGCCTAGCCATCACTATAAAACCATCATCAGACCGCCGCTCCGCCGCCTGAAGGCGAGATCAATACCTCCTTCACCGCCCTTGAGAAGGTTGTTTTGAGATATTGGCAGCAAACTAATTTATCGCGGGCAATTATTAGCGCCAAAGGAGGTATCCGCCTCAATTTATTCATTTGGTCATTGTTTGAGTTTTATCAATCGCCACCCATATGACTGCAGTCACCTTGATCAAAACAGGGATAACCCGGTGTGCATACTAATAGATCTCAAGGATCATAATCGTACAGCCACATGTCTAAAAGAAAGTATAGCGCGACCATTATAAGCGCAGTTAATATTCCACCATAGAATATGTTTATGGCTGGTAATTTGAACAATTTTTTCTCCGTTTAAGTGGTCAGGGATAGTGCTGAGTTTTGTCATTAACCCTTAGCTACTACCGGGCCACTAGCCATTGAAACAACCTTGGAATCAAACTTAGCGGCTGCATCAGATCTTACACTATGCGCTTCTTCCATTGCTTTATCCGCCGTATCTTTATCAGGCCAGATTGTTACTACGGTTCCAGTAGTTTCACTGGTTTTGATGTTGTAGACATCTATGGCACCTTGTGACTTCATGCGTGGGAAATATACCGTCTTAATTGTGTGGATCATCTCATCCGTCATTGCAGTAAATTCCCAATTTGTCATAGTGGAATACATGGTCTTTTCCTTTCCAAAATAAATAGGTTTTCGTAAACGAAGTTAAGCATCCTAAGTCCATAAAATCTACATTTTTAAAAAACGTCAAAGTTGAAACCAAATCTTTACCTTGGATTCCCACCTGCAAAACGGGCCAGCCCAAATCGTTCTGTAGCTTTCTGAAGTAGGGGGTCCCGCCGGAGGCTTGTACAGAGGCTTATACAGCCTGTTTGGTGGGTGTTATGATGTCAGATTAGCGAAAGAGTTTGGCCTCTGATGGAGATCCGTTGGTGGTGTCAGGAGCTACGTCCTGATCCTGGTAGTTTTTTAACTAATAGGCCTAGGATACCTTGGTGCCAAAATTTGATTTATTTAGTTGATAAAAGCTGAATATAGCAATGTCTAAAATGTGGTTTTATAGTTTTTGCCGGAAAGTGTTTTCGCGCCTCCAAATGAATAAACCCGACCCAATAATTATAATCGTCCCTAAACCTGTCCAACCAGACGGAAGCGTATCAAAAACAAAATAACCAATGGCTGTCGCATAGATAACTTGGGCGTACATAGTGGGGGCGAGCGTTGAGGCGTTTGCTAATAAATGAGCGCGGGTAGCAAGAATATGGCTAATGGCCCCAAAGACACCAATAATGACGAGCACACAAAAACCCATATTTGTTTGCGGCCAATGCCAACTTTGCAAAGCAAACGGGGCTATTGCAAAGGTTGCAACTCCACTGGACCATAATTGACTAGTTGAGTTGTTATCTTGTCCAGCCAATAGCCGGGTTAAAATGAAGTAGCTAGATGCGCAAAACAATGCCGCGACAGATAAAATCATCGCCCAATGGAAATCCTCTCCCCAAGGCTGAATAATGATCAAAACTCCCACGAAACCAGCAAAAACGGCTGCAAACCTACGAAACCCAACTTTTTCACCAAGAATAAAGTAGCCAAGTACTGTTATCACCAGTGGCATAGCGAAAAAGATAGCTATCGTAGTCGTGATTGGAAGAAATTGTAACGCCAAAAAATTAAATGTTGTACCTCCTAAAAGAGCTATTGCGCGACTGAATTGCAACTTTGGATTATTAGAAACAAATTGGTTCAAACCACCGCGAGGAATGAAAAGTAAAATTAAAACAAGGAACGCACCGCAGTATCTAGCAAAGATGACTTGCACTGCAGGCAGCCCGTATAGGATGAGCCATTTCGCAGAGCTATCTATTAAAGTGAACAGAAAAACCGCTACAAACATTAAGATCACTGCCACTGTTGGCTTGTCTTCTCGTGCTGCCGCTATGACCATTTTGTATTTTTTGCTCATGCTCACCCCAAATATCTAAACTGCAGGAAAGGACGAACAGTTTTGTCTAACAATAACTATCACTAAATAATAATTATAATTATATTAAAAGACACACAGCAATTTCATGCCCCCCCTATTTGCCGCCCACTAAAAGCTGGAATTATTCAGAATTGTGCTTTTACTGATTGGAGGTATCTGCTGAAACATCAAACATCCTCAAACCAGTGCGAATGTAGCCGTTGCTGAATCACATTGATACAGAGCAGCATCCACATTTGCAGATAACGCTAACTCTGCGACTGCATGAAGTATGGTATCGACCTCCATATCGGTTGCCAGGAAGCTAAAATTCAAACGGACAGAACCGGGTTTTTCGAACTCATTTCCAGCCAAAACTTCTTTACGTAACCGGTCTGAACTATCCATATCAATTTCTAAAAGCCGGTGAACATATGGCCCAGCACAAGCACATCCCCCCCGAGCTTGTATCCCATAGCGATCAGACAAAAGTCGCGTTACAAGTTGCTGATGTACATAGCCGCCCTTGCCATCTCTCACGCGGAAAGAAAAAATAGGCAACCGCTCACATGTAAGGTTGCCGAGTAATTCTATGTTTGGGTTGCTGCCCCAAGCCTTCAACGCCTTGCCCGTATTTTCCCGGTTTCGCCGCGTTATAAAATCCTGAGTGATGGCATCTTTTACCAAAAGGCATAGGGCAGCACGCAGATCACCTATCACGTTTGGTGTCCCACTTTCTTCGCGGACTTCGACATTGTCACTGTAGTCATGTCCCTTGGAAGACACAAAACGCACAGTACCCCCCCCAGGCAGCGTGGGCAGGCAAGTCTTTACGGCATCATTGCGCAAAACCAAAAGCCCTGTCGCTTGTGGACCTCCAACAAATTTATGCGGCGACAAGACCACGGCATCAATCATTGCATCTTCTGCGGGGCAGAGATCTACCTTAAGATAAGGAGCACCACCAGCGTAATCCCAAACTACGGCGGCACCAGCCGCTTTCAATGCGCGGGTCACCCCAACAACATCGCTTAAAATACCTGTAACATTGGAGGCCGCAGAGAACGCGCCAATGATCGGACGGTTTTTTATATCCCTAAGCCTAGACGAAAGGTTTAACAAACAAGGCCCACCAGATTCAGCCTCCAAAATCTCTATCACTTCAGCTCCACTTTCACGCCATGGCAAGATGTTGGAATGGTGTTCATAGGGACCAACTAAGACCACCGGCAACTTGCCCTGTGCAACCATTTCGGACACTGAAAAAAGGTGGACCAGCCTATTGATACCTGAGGTTGCGCCCGAACCCGTGAAGATGACCGCATGGTCTTTCGTAGCGTTCAGCTGATCGCGTACGACATTTCTTGCCTGCCGCCGCAAACGCGTCATCATACTGCCAAAATATGACGCTTCCGTATGGCTGTTGGCATACATAGGCAGCAGTTCAGTCAATACAAAGTTCTCAATTTGCCAAAGTGCCCGCCCTGAAGCAACGTAGTCAGCATAGATCACACTTTTCTTCCCAAAAGGCCCATTAAATTCTAAATCGTGCCCTATTAAACCAGCTGCCAAATCAGCTACTATGGTATCACTGCGTATTTCTTCTTGAAACTTTTCAAACAAGTCTTGAATTTTATCGCCACCCATTTTTACTCTCCATGTGTTTTAGGAAATTATAACTACACATGGAAAAAATAATTCTACTTGTTTTTGCAATAAACAGCTGTTTATTGGGTCATATGATAGAGCTTGATAATATTGATCATAAAATTCTTACTGTTCTTCAGAAAGACGGCGCATTATCGCAGCGCGATGTGGCTTCAAAAGTAGGGCTTTCTCAAAATGCTTGCTGGCGGCGCATACGACGTCTAACAGACCTTGGAGTAATCGAGGGCTATCATGCGCGCTTAAATGCTGGTGCTATTGGCTTAGATTTGACTGTGTTCATGATGATCCGCACCCGCAAACACAGCGAGGGATGGTCAAAGAAATTTAAAACACATGTTGAAAGTATTCCACAGATTGTTGAAATGCACCGTATTGGGGGCGACTGGGACTATCTCATCAAGGCCGTCACCAAAACGATGGCAGATTACGATAAAGTCTATCAACTCCTTACAGCAAAAGTCGAATTAGAATCAGTAACGGGTCTTTTCTCTATGGAAACGATCTTGGAAAACCGTCCACTTTCGATAAGATAACATTTAGTAAAAAACTGAGCGCATCCTTTTGCCTAAATTAGACCAGAGTATTTTAGGTTTAGATTCATGCAATATGTTTATTCAACATAGCCAAGGCAAATTAAAATAGCTGATAGTCTAGCTATCATTTACCACAATAAATACAATTTTGCCAATCAATTGACCCTTAATGTTCTAAAATATCGAATATTTAAGCAAAAATCTTTTACAAAACTATTCTAATGTTATTAAATAAAATAATTCAAATATACTACCAAATTAATAAACTAATATATTAATATCCTATTATACTAATTGGAGGAACAGAGGATGAGCAAAGTAATCAAAAAGTTGGTAATCGGCCTGACTGGTCTTGGACTAAGTGTGTCGGCTGCAACAGCAGGGGAATGGCGTTTTAATAATTTTTTACCTGAAACCCGCCCCGAGTCAGCAGAGCTCGAACAATTTGTTACAGAAGTTAACGTGGCTCTTGATGGTGAAACAACGCTGAAGCTTTATAGTGGTGGTTCTTTGGGATTGCCCAACACGGACACAATGCGTTTCTTGCCAAAGGGTGCGGTCGAAATGAGCTTGATGTGGGCCAATTATCTAGGTCGCGATGCTCCCGCATTGAGTTCAGTTGTAGTCCAGGGCGCTATCGGTTCAATTGAGGAGTTCGAAAAAGCAATTCCAACGGTCCGCGATATCTATGAAGAAGAGTTCGCTGAATGGGGTGTATCATCTGTTGGTTATGTTGCTATCCCAATGCTATCGGTATCAGTTTTCTGCCGTAATGAACAAGTCCGTTCAATCGAAAAGCTAAGGACGAAGAAACTTCGAGTTTGGGCACGTGATCAAGTGGAAACATTCACCCGCCTTGGCGTAGCAGCACAGATCATTCCACAAGACGAGATGTATGTAGCTATGAAAACTGGTGTTGTAGATTGTGCTCTTTATCCTGCACTTTACGCTCATACAGTGTCCTTACAGGAAGTAGCAAAATATGCATCATTCCTTTATCCAATGGCATCAGGTCCCTATGTTATTGGTGTTGCAACAGATCGTTGGGATAAAACAGACGAAGCGACCAAAGCGGCTATTACAACGGCTGCTGACGCTCTGTGGAACCGCACTAACCAATATGAAGACGACTTCCAGAACGAGCTAAAAGCCCGCGGTAAACTAGTCGAGGGGGGTATTGTCTGGGGTGATGATTTCCCACAAGAGGATCGCGATATATTTGTGTCTTCAGTGACAGAGACTTGGGAAATGCTGGCCAAAGAAGCTGGCGGCAACGCACCCGCCTATCGTAAGAGGGTTCTCGAGGCCCTGGGGCGCTAAGCAGATTTTAATTACCAACCTACTTAAAATCATTATCACGCGAGGGCTGGAATATCTCGCCCTCGCGTGTGCGGCTCTGGCCGCACTTGGCCTGACTGCCATCGTTGCTGTCATCGTCACCAGCGTCATGATGAGAAAGTTTGCAAATTCCCCACTCCACATCACTGAAGAAGTTGTTGGATTATTGCTAAGCGTTTCCTTATTCTTAGGCCTGCCAATTGTTACACTGCGAAAAAAACATGTACATGTCTCCCTTTTGACAAGTGTACTGAAAGGCAAAGTAAGGATCGCCCTTCAAATGGCTGGACTGTTGATTGGGGTCACTTTCTTTAGTTGGTTAATCTGGGAGGCAATTCCTTGGCTCGAGTTTGCATTTAAACGTAATCTGAAAACCGAAACTACCCGTATTTTACTCTACCCTTGGATGGCTTTGATGCCTATTTCATTGAGCATCACTGGGGCGATATTTGTAGCACGCCTGCTTGGTGTGCTCGACAAGGTTGAAAAGACTGAAATTGAAACTCTAAACACTAGCAAGGCTCCCTAATGTCACTTTGGCTAACTTTAGTTGGAGGTGTTGTGGTAATGGCTGGCAGCGGCGTCGCCTTGGGCGCTGCGTTAGGCATCACAGGCCTGATCATCCTTTACTTTTTTTCTAATGGGGCGACCTCACTTGCCATTGACGCAATCTGGAGCGTGTTCAACTCCTTCACCTTAAGTGCTGTACCAATGTTCATTCTACTCGGTGAAATACTTCTGCGCAGTGGCATCAGCGAAAGGGCATACTCTGCTTTTGAGCCACTGTTTCGTAGGGTCCCAGGTGGCTTATTGCATACTAATATCGCTGTCTGTACCTTGTTCGGAGCGGTTAGCGGCTCAAGTCTTTCGACAGCAGCTGCGGTTGGCTCAGTCGCCTATCCCGAAATGTCCAAGCGCGGTTATGATAAGGACACGGTAGTTGGCAGTCTCGCAGGTGGGGGTACGCTAGGCCTGTTAATTCCACCAAGCTTGTCTTTCCTTATTTACGGTGCTCTCACTGAAACATCTATCGGCAAGTTGTTCGCAGCTGGGATCATTCCAGGCTTTTTGGTTGGTGGGATGTTCATGCTTTACCTGCTGGTAAAATGTATCCGTAACCCCGCGATCGCCCCGCGCGATCCTCACACCAATTCACTTTGGGAAATCTTGGTTGGCTTTAAACAAATTTGGCCCCTGCTAGCTCTGATATTTGCTGTAATCGGAACCATCGTTGGTGGAATTGCAACCCCCACAGAAGCGGCGGGTGTTGGCGTTGTAATGGCCTTGGTGATTTCCACTATGTGGGGAGATCTCACATTTACCAAATTGATTGATGCAATATACAATTCGGTATTATTGTTTTCATCCGTGGGTTTTTTAGTCTTAGGCGCCACGATCCTTGCGCAGTCTGTCAGCATCCTTGGCCTTCCACAACAAATATTAGAAACAGTTGCGGAGAGCGGGTTTGAGACGTACACGGTTTTGCTGATTGTGGTATTGATCTATTTAGCACTCGGATGTTTCTTTGATGGTCTATCACTGATGATCATGACCTTGCCAGTGGTGTTCCCGCTGCTGACCGGTCTCGGGTTTGATCCAATTTGGATTGGAGTAATCATCACCATTGTCATCGAAATTGGCCAGATCACGCCACCCGTCGGCTTGAACCTTTCTGTTTTGACCGCGCTTACGAACAATGAAGTTAGTCTAGGACGCGTTGCTATTGCGACAGTGCCATACTGGCTGATTCACCTTTTCGCTATCTTAATTTTAACAATCTTTCCAATGATCGCACTTTACCTTCCAAATCTTCTTTTTTAGCATAGGACAACTGCATGGCTATTTTGTTAAAACCAAAACTATTTGGCCCAATATTTGCTATGTTTGATGGCACTGAAATCACTGGCTATGCGTTTGGCGATCCAGCACAGCCGACCCCACATTTACCAATCAAAACGCCAGTCGATGCACTCTTGGCCTCACTGGCCTGTTGCATCGTGTTGTCCATAGAGTGGGCCGCCAGCCAGAATAAGGCCACGCTGCAACCTTTTATGGTCAAAGTAACGGGACTCAAAGCACCGAATTTGCCCAGTCGGGTTGAGAAGATGCATGTTAGCATTATCAGTAGAGTGGTCGAGGATGTTTTTCTTACAGAGAAAATAATAGAGCAAGCAAAATCGATTTGTACTGTTAGCAACACTTTAAATTGCGAAGTTACCATTTCGATAGAAACCGCCGCTGATGTCTGATCCTGTGGAATTGCTCAGAGAAATCCCGACTGACACGCAGACCACAATGGAAATGCTTGAAAAAAATCCAGAGGATGTTTATGCGAAACTGCGCAAAACAACGCCGATTGTGCGTCTGCAAGCCCTCGCTGGGAAGGTAGTTTTTACCAAAGCTGAAGACACTAGTCGCTTAAAAACTGATGTTGAGCATTTTGGCTCATTTGACACGGAAACTCCCATGCAAAGAGCTTTTGGTGGACACACTCTAATGCGAAAGGATGGCTGTCCACACCTGCGTGAACGCAGCGCGATGGAGCCAGCACTTGTCTTTGGTCAGATTCAACAATGGAAGCCAGCGTTCGAAAACTTGACTGATCAGTTGCTCAATAAGCTTGAGGCACGGTCCACAGCCGACCTCTTCCATGCCTTTGCTGTACCGTTAAGCGCAGGTTATCTTAAGTTAGTGCTCGGCTTGGATGAGGTAGCCGAAAATCACCTTTTTGAATGGGCAAGCTTGCTGGTCCGCGGCGCAATGAACAGCAACTTTGATCCAGCTATTTTTGCTCTCAGCGATCACGCTAACACAGAAATGGACGCTTGTTTTGACAGAATGATAGCGCAAAAAATGATCTCACCCGATGGATCAATTCTGTCAATAATGGCGAATGAAAATACCCCCCTTGCGATCAGCCAAATCAGAACTAACATGAAAATTTGTATTGGTGGCGCAGTACTAGAGACGCGCGATGCATTGCTGTCAACGATTTATGGGTTACTCAGTCACCCAGACCAACTGCGCCATTGTGTAAGCCCCAACGGATGGCGTTCATGTTGCGAAGAAGGCCTGCGTTGGATCGCTCCCATTCAGGCCAGCCCAAGGGTTGTTAAAAAATCTTTGATCATGCGAGGAGTACTCATTCCCGAGGGTGAAACCGTCATGGCGGTTCAGGCCTCTGCAAATTACGATGAGGATTTATGGGAAAATCCAGGTACGTTCGATATTCATCGCACTCCGCGACGGCATCAGACCTTTGGCGAGGGCGCACATCAATGCCTTGGCGGTAGTGTTTATCGACTGTTGGCTGCCGACGTCGCACTTCCTAAGCTCTTTGAACGGTTTCCAGCCTTATCTTTAGCTCAGGACACACATGTGAGTGTGCGAGGCTTTGCGTTTAGAGGACCAACCTCATTGCACGTAGAGTTGGTTTAACCCCTCGGCGCAATGATTTCAGATAGGCACTAGCTACGATATAAACTGGCTCAGTTTCTCTAGCACCTTACAGTTGACCTTCGCTGCGTGGCGCAGGAGTTGACCCAATCACCCTATCTTCAGATAACACCTAGCCACCATAATGAAGTTAGGATGAGATTTCCGCTCCACCACCTGTGTGCGCCCTTGAAGCTGGTAATGGGTTCTACACCACATGCCCCTTGGGTTTAAGTGCATCCAACGCCTCTAGAGACGCATCCGTTCCCAGCCGCAGCCTCTGCTTGTCTCGTTGGCGTAAAGATCAACCATTTTATTATTAGTTGTACGGAGCGAAACAGAGAACAGGCTGAATAATGTAACTAACCAGATGAGCCAAACCATCTCTTAATTTAAGCCGCCTTTGGTGCCAAACCCTGCCAACAGACAATTTTAAAGTCGAAACTTTATACTTGAAGTAAATAGCTTTCCAAGGCATGATTTATTCCAGAATAAACTTTCTCTCAAGAATCGAACTGGAGACGACGCATAATGAAAATCGTATGCCTTGGTGGTGGGCCTGCTGGTCTATACTTTGCTATTTCTATGAAGCTGCGTGATCCCAATTCTGATGTTGTTGTTCTAGAACGCAACAAAGCGGATGACACTTTTGGGTGGGGTGTTGTTCTATCAGACGAGACACTCGATAATCTGCATGCTAATGATCCAGTTATTGCCGCAACAATTCGTGAACATTTCGCCTATTGGGATGACATCGCTTTGCATTTTCGTGGCGAACGTATGGTGTCCACAGGTCACGGGTTTTGCGGAATTGGCCGAAAGAAACTGTTGTTGTTGTTACAAGAACGAGCCCACGCATTAGGCGTCGATCTGCGATATGAGACCCAAGTGGACAGCGCAGATAGTTACCGCGTCGAATACGATGTTGTGGTGGCATGTGACGGGCTGAATTCGCAGACTCGGATGTTGTATCAAGATACGTTCAAACCTGCGGTGGATGAACGGTTGTGTCAGTTTGTCTGGCTCGGCACCCATCAAACGTTCAAGGACGCGTTCACCTTTATCTTTGAGGAAACCAAACACGGTTGGGTCTGGGTTCACGCCTATCAATTTGATGAAAACACGGCGACATTCATTGTAGAATGCACCCAAGACACATTTGAAGCGTGGGGCTTTGGCGACATGTCTCAACAGGAGAGCATTGCAATCTGCGAAGATATTTTCAAAGACCACTTGGACGGCCATTCCTTGATGACAAACGCTAATCACATCCGTGGGTCCGCTTGGATCCGCTTCCCTCGTGTATTGTGCGAGAACTGGAGCCACGAGAATGTTGTGTTGCTTGGTGACGCTGCTGCAACCGCCCATTTCTCAATCGGATCAGGAACCAAGTTAGCGTTAGAAAGTGCCGCAGCGCTTGCAAAGCAGATCCACGAAAAACCAACGCTCAAAGAAGCATTCGCAACTTATGAAGATGATCGGCGACTTGAGGTATTGCGACTTCAATCGGCTGCACGCAATTCACTCGAATGGTTCGAACAGGTGGAACGTTATCTTGAGCTGGATCCGGTTCAATTGAATTATTCCATGCTGACTCGCAGCCAAAGGATTAGCCACGAAAACCTACGTGAGCGCGACCCAGATTGGCTTGGATCGGCCGAACGCTGGTTTATGGATCAAGGTGGAATGCCTTCTGATGCCCCTCTGCGGGCGCCAATGTTCACACCGTTCAAAATACGTGACATGCAACTTAAGAATCGTATCGTTGTTTCCCCAATGGCGCAGTATAAAGCAACAGATGGTACGCCCGATGATTGGCATTTGATCCATTACGGCGAGCGTGCCAAAGGTGGCGCGGGGCTTGTTTATACGGAAATGACCTGTGTCAGCGCTGAGGGACGGATCACGCCGGGTTGTCCGGGCCTTTATACCCCTGAACATGAGGCTGGCTGGGCGCGGTTAACTAAGTTTGTTCATGACAAGACAGATGCAAAAATCTGCTGCCAGATTGGCCATTCCGGTAGAAAAGGTTCTACCAACATCGGTTGGGAAGGCATGGATGCGCCGCTGACTTCGGGGAATTGGGAAACCTTATCCGCCTCGGCGATTACATGGTCCAAAAACAACATAGCGCCACGCGAAATTTCATTGGTGGAAATGGACCGAGTAAAAGCAGAGTTTGTCACCGCTACCCAAATGGCAGATCGCGCGGGGTTTGATATGATCGAACTTCACGCCGCACATGGATATTTGGTAT
>Ga0308001_10001305_pt1 | contig 11311 bp, 14 predicted proteins | sample Neamet5_FD_203167 | JGI IMG/M metagenome (GOLD analysis project Ga0308001, IMG submission 203167) | Marine microbial communities from water near the shore, Antarctic Ocean - #5 | ecosystem: Environmental > Aquatic > Marine > Unclassified | place: Southern Ocean | collected 2014-06-04
AATTCTTTAGCCAGTTGGTCATATTCAGTTATGAACCTTCTTACTTGACCACCATCGTTCATAACACCTGGATACACATCTAAAAAGGCATCCATTATAAGAACATCGATTGGATTTTTTATGAGTAGATTTCTTAACGTTGAAACAAGATCTTCAATCACAAAGAAAAAGGTTACTCCCTCATATTTTTCTTTTAGAAGATTCCTTTTTTTGTTGAATGTCTTTAGGCTGATAGTAATTTGATCTTTGTCATCTTCCGTTGAAATATAAATTGCCCTTTGGTGATTAGTATTCAGTTTCCAGCCTAAAAAGGTTTTATCACCAATTGCAACCGCTAAAGCAAATTGCCTAAGCAAAGTGCTTTTCCCTAGATCAGAGCTGCCTGCAATAGCGATAGAACCACAGGCAGGAAAAATAGGATCAACTAAGGTGGGAAGGGTTTCAATGTCTCTTTGAATTAGCTCTGCACCATTATAAAATGGTTTTTCCTTCTCTTTGCTAAGAGGTTTAAAATCAACTATCATGTGTCAAATTGTAGTCTAAATAATGTCTTTTCCATGATTAAAAGGTTTTAGAGTTAGCATACATTTCTGCTTTTTCCTTAATCTCAGCGGTTGAAACAATTCTTCCCTTTTTAATCCAAGCAACGATCTCACTAAAAAAGAAATAAAAATCTCCGTGGAGGGTTTTCCGGTGCGCGGGAAGGCGACCGGCTTTAGCTTCTCGTCTTGTCCAATTTTGAGAGTTACCCAGGAACTGAGAAACCTCCGGCACTTTAACCGGCTTCTCGGCAACATTGTTTTGATTGTGAAGTGTCTCGATCCTCTGATCGACGACTTTTGCTAGTTTTGAAACTAACTCCTCAGGAGTGGTTTCGATAGTGGTAATTACTTTACTCATGATAAAAAATTTAATTTAATGAATTGGTTTGGCAACCTTCAGAAAACTTTTTTACCTTTGAGTATCTATCTCGATCAAAATTTAGATACTAAGGGTGTTGGTTTCCTTTCGGGTTGCTTCCACCTTTTTTTTATGCTGTAAATTCTCTCACAGACATTGAAACAAATCTCTATTAATTTTTAATTGCAAATTTCAATAGTTTTCAACAAGAATTGAAAAATTTGTTAATTATTTCAACTACCTGTTTTTCATGTGGTTATATTTTTTTTGAATTTAATTTTTTTAATGTTTTTTTATATTTTTTAATGTTTTTTTAATGTGATTTCGTCAAGAGACTTTGGCTATAAATCATCATTTTTTTGTTTTTTAATCTTTTCCGCCATTTCTTTTTTTCTGATTATAACATCTTCTACCAAATAATTATAGTCGCCCATGTAATCTAGAATATATAACATATCCTCTTTAATTTTTTTCTTTTCCTCCTCATCAGCCTTTTCAAAAGCTTCAGGGTTAATGCCAGCTGAAGAGGTAATATGTCCGTGAAGCCTAGCGGGTCTAAGGTACTTGTCAAATCTTTTCTGCTGCTCCTCGTCTTTAGCAATGTCTAAATCTAAATAGGTAAAGGTCTTTTCGTCATCTTCTGGTTCAAGAATATTTCCGAGCTTTCTTTGAATTCCAAATTTCTCCTCTCGAGCTGAAAAATACCCTTCGCTAACCTTTGGAGAGTTTACCATCATTGCGGATAGTTGCCCTTTAGTTGCGTAGCCTTTACTTAATAAATAGTGGTTCATTGAGTATCTAGCAGAATAGGTTGAAATTCGCCTTTCTAATCCGCATCTATCGCTTAGTTTTTTTAGGTTTCTATTGATTGTACTTGTTTTAGACTTTATTTTTCTGCTAATCGTTTCTTCGTTCATGTCCTGTGAAAGAATATCAAAAACATATTTATCGTCTCCAGGCCATCTATCCATTATATGTTGCAACTGTGGTGTTATCTCAACCCTTGCATCTTTATTGTATTGATCCGTTTTCTTAGGATTAAAATTTAAATATGTAATATTATTGCGTACCTCAATTTCACTTCGCTCCAAGCGCATTACATCCCCGATCCGGATCCCATCAAACAAGAACATAAATAATTGAAGATCCTTAGCTCTTTCTTCTTCTTTAGATAAAGCTTCAACTGAAAGAAACACCTTAAACTCAAACTCACTTAAAGTAAGTTTTTCAGCTCTCCTCTTAGCTTCTGGAATTACTATTTTATCAGTATAAAAAATGTTTTGACTCCTTTTAATGTACTTCGGCTTATTATTGGTTTTGGGTCTCATAGCCCAGTTTAAAGCGCCCCTTAATCCTCTTAAATATGAATAGGCAGCATCCCTTGAATTATTTTTATCCTGGTCTTGATACCATAATTTAAAAAGATCTATATAGTGTTTATTAAGATCCGCTACCAAAAACTTGGAGGGGTCTTTACCTTTTATGTGAACCATTGTAAACTCATAAAACTTTTTCCGCGCACTTTCATACCAGACTCGAGTGGAGGGATTGTTTTTTGTTTGTGTAAAAGCGTCAAAGATTTGAAACAAATATGCCGGGCCTAAGCTGTTGGAAAGAACGGGGCCGGTCAGCAACTGCATGAACTGACTCAAGCTTTGAATGTCAGGGCTGTTGAAAGATCTAACCCTAGAAATTGTAGCATCAAGGTTGGCTTTACGCTGAATCTGTTTTTTAGTTGCATCATTTGGAGGGGCAGAAGTATTTATCTGGCTTATGCTATCCCATTCCGCACGTGTAAAAAACTCACTTGCATGAATATGTTTTCGCGCGCCAGTCTTTCTGTGATAGAGTGTAATTTTAAGAGGAGCTATACAAAATGCAGAATCTGGCCTAAATCTAATCTTCCGATCATCTAAATACCACTTAATTGATAATGCATCTTTTTGAATTGCCATATCCAAAGTTATACATTCTCACATAATTCTCACAAAAAAGGGGTATAAAATGTCTCACAAACTCAAATTAAAATCCCATTACCTTTGTAAAGTCTTACTGATAGTGGGATTTGGGAGTGGAGAAGATGGGATTCGAACCCACGACCTCTTGACTGCCAGTCAAGCGCTCTAGCCAACTGAGCTACATCCCCATATTTATATATAAATACTGTACAACATGGTTTTACTTATTTATATACTATGCTTTAAATGTAGTGTGAATAACTTGTGTACATTACTACTTATATTTTGTTACTATTTAAATATCTCAAATATACTCCTTTATAGAATACTACTCCGTGTTCTTTTTAATATGCTTCAACCTTTTCTAACCTTTGTTTTTCATCAACAGAAGTAACTATTTGTATCTGTTTAAATAATGGCAACTCTGCTATTTCATCACTAATAGTTTTGTGTTGGTACTTTGGAACTTTCTAGGGTAGTAGATTTAGTATAAACTCCAAACTTTTTTTATTATTCAAACGTTCTATATAGTGAGGTATGTTTTCAAACTCTTGTAGTATCAAATCTTCTAAAAAAGTAGAAGTATCAGGCAGCCAAAAATACATTATGAACTTATAAGAAATAAGTTTTTGGAGCTTGACCCAACAGTGTTTGAGTTATTAGTTTCATACTTATTGAGAACGATGGGTTTTGAACCAACACATCCCTAAAAGGGAAATAGATTTATTTTGAAGGGGTGTGGTGTTATAATGAGACTTTTAGGTTTGTAATTGCTTAGAACTCTACAAGTGAAAATACTCCATAATTTCCATGGTGTGAAATTGAGCATGATTTTATTAGCTGTGATTTATTATAGTAGTAATTAGGGGCTCCGTTTTTAGATTTTTTTTGTTCAATTACGGAAACAGAGTACGCAGTTATATCTTTTAGTTTGTTTTTGATCATCTTGTCAATTTCGTGAGGAGAAACCATTTCAGAATAAGAATTCATTTCTTTTTCTAAACTGGCCTTGGTAAAAATATAGTGTTGATTCACAATTGAGATAGTGTAAAACTTATGAGCTTTAAAACAGACCACACCTTCTTCATCAGACATCAATTTACATTCAAATTTTTTGGGAGCAAAAAATCGCACTACATGTTTTTGTGTATATATTTTATACGCTGCTTCCTTCATGCTCCAAAGCCTCCAAACCATTACAAAAGAATTTGGCGCTTCTAAGATAAGCTGCTGTTCCTTTGCTGTAAATTGTTTTTCCAAAAAGCCTTTTCGCTGCCAGTTACTTTCTATTTTAGCAAGAGATAAATCTATGACATCGTTGCCAATCAAGAGTCTGCTAATTTAGTTTCAATAATATCCATTGCTGCTTTTACTGAAAGCATTTTTTCCATTGAATCGTTGTCTATCTCAATGTTAAACTCATCTTCTACATCTAAAATAATATCCACCAAATTGGCAGAATTAATTTTTAAGTCATTAATAAAATCTGTCTCTTCAGAAAGATTTTTAAATGCTTCTTGATCTTGAACATAAGGCTTTACAATTTTTTGTAGCGAGGGGATTAGTTCTTCTCTGGTCATGTATACTCTTTTTAATAATAGTTATTTTTGAGTGCATTATTGATTAACAGCTATTGTTAATCGTAATTTTTAATATTTCTTAAAAATAACACATCCGTTCACATCCCCAAAGCCAAAACTTGCTTTTGCAATGATGTGTAGTTTTTTTGGTGTATTTTTAGTTGGTATTTTTTCTTTTGAAATTAATTTTAAAATATCTGGATGCACTTCTTCACAATTAATGTTTGGAAAAATAAATTGGTGTTTTAGCTGTAAAACTGTTGCAACAATTTCTATGGCTCCTGCAGCAGCAATACAATGACCAACCATAGACTTTAGTGAGTTTATCAATGGGAATTCTTGACCGCTTCTTCCCAGTGCTTTGGTCCAGTTTTCTATTTCTACAGGATCTTTAATCGTGGCTGTTAAATGCCCGTTAATTGCATCAATATTTGAGCCTGTTACATTGGCATCTTTCATTGCGTCTACAATACACTTTTGAACCGCTTCAGAATTTGGGGCTGTCATGGTTCCCCCGTTTCGTTGTCCTCCAGAATTAATGTTTCCTCCCAACACCTCAGCATAAATAGTTGCTTTTCTTTCTAAGGCACTTTCTATGGATTCTAAAACCAAAGCTCCTGCGCCGCTCCCAGGAACAAAACCTGATGCATCTGCACTCATGGGTCTCGATCCTTTTTCTGGCGTTTCGTTGTGTTTATACGTCATGACCCTCATTGCGTCAAATCCGCCCCAAATATAGACCCCATAATCACTACAGCTTCCTACCAACATTCTTGATGCCTTTCCTGACTGAATGCGCTCAAAACCCATTAATAATGCTTCCGTACCGGTGGTACAAGCAGATGAATTTGTAGTTACTTGATTTCCTATTCCTAGAATACCACCTAAATAAGCACTAATGCCACTTGTCATAGTTTGAACCACCACAGTACTTCCCAATTGTTTTACCTTTTGATCATCTAATTTATATATGGCTTCTCGAAATTTTTCTACTCCGGATGTACCTGTCCCAAAAACCATTCCTGAATCGTAATCAATTGGTGAGTTTTTATCAATGACAAAGCCTGCATCTTTCCATGCATCCATTCCTGCGATACATCCATATAAAATTCCAGCACTATCAAATCCACGCAATTGAAGTGGTGTTAGGTAATTATTTTTCATCTCTTCTGAAACAGGAGGGATTCCTCCAATACAGCAAGAAAATTTTAAGTCTCGGAGTTTTTGATGAAATGTAATCCCGGACTTTCCTTGTTGAATTGCTTTTAAGAAATTGTCTAAGCCAACAGCATTTGGTGCTACAACTCCCATCCCTGTAATGACAACCCTACGTTTCATTATTCATTAGTTTTAACATTCCTGAAATCGTTCCTCTACAAACCAACTCATTTTTTTCGTTAAACAATTGCACCTTGCATTTTAGTTTATTAAATCTAAAATATAATTTCTCTGAAATTACCTTTACGCGTTCTTTGGGAAGAACGGGTAAAAAAAAATCTACCTCGCTAGAGCTAAGTGCTATTTGTGATTTTTTTGTTTCAGAGATATCTTCTCTTAACAAATATATTCCTAAACAAACAACCCCTATTTGCGACATAACTTCAGTTAAAATAACTCCAGGAATTATTGGGTTGTCTTTAAAATGGCCTTGATAGAAATACTCATCTGCTTTAAAAGTATAAAATCCTTCTACGCCATTATCTGAGACAGAAGTTAGCTCTTCCACAAACAAAAAAGGTGTTTGATAAGGTAATAACTGTATAATGTTTTGACTGTTCAATAGTTTAACTTATGTGTTCACCTCCATCTACAGGAATAATCGTTCCGTTAATCCACGCGGCCTCGTCTTTAGATAATAAATAGACAACATTGGCAACATCTTCAGGTAATGTTAATCTGTTAAAAGGATTACGCAATAAAGAGTATTTTTTTATTTCATCGCTTCCTGGAATCATTCTTAGAGAAGCCGTTTCTGTAACTCCTGCTTGAATACAATTTGCTCTAATTCCAAAAGGGGCAAACTCTAATGCAATACTTCTTGTAATGGCTTCTAAAGTTACTTTTGCTGCTGATACAGCTGCATAGTTTTTCCATGCTTTTGTATTCCCTTCACTTGTAAAACTTACAACTCGTGCATCATCGGAAAATAATCTTGCTTTAAAAATAGCTTTGGTCCAATCATACAGGCTAATTCCCATTGCTTGAATTGTTAATTGAAAGTCCTCTGTCTCTAAATTAGATGTTGATTCGGAAATCATGGGTTTTAAATTTCCTTTGGCCACACTATGTAAAAGTGTTTTTATGGTTCCTCCCTCTAGCTTTTCTACTAAATCCTCTATCAATACAGCTTTCTTTTCTGAGTGAAACGCATCTGTATTATAACTAATAAAACCTACTCCTTCTTCGGTAATTTTATTAAATTCTTTCTCAATTTCAGCTAGCTGTGACCTAGAGTTTCTATGAACAATACAAATATTCATTCCGTGTTTGGCTAACTTTTTTGCGGTTGCCAATCCCAGTCCGCTAGAGCCTCCTAAAATTAGTATCCACTCGTTTTTATCTTCAAATTCTTTTACCATTCTAATAAGATTCTTTGAGCTGAAAACCCTGGGCCAAAACTAAGCATTAATCCTTTTTCACCTGGTTGTCTATCTCCATCCATAAATCGTTCTAAAACATATAATACGGTAGCGCTAGACATATTTCCATACAATCTTAAAACTTCTTTTGTGTCGTCTATATTCTTTCCTAAAGACCCAAATAAGTCTTCAATCGTTTGTACTATTTTCTTTCCTCCCGGATGAAAAATTAAATGATTTATATCCTCAATTATTAAATTATTTCGCTCTAAGAACGGATGAACAATCATTGAAAAGTGATTCGAAATAGTTTCTGGAACTGATTTGTCTAAAATCATTTGTAATCCAGTGTTCACCAATTTAAAGCCCATAACATGAGTTGAATCATAGAAATGATACATCGCTTCATCTATAATTTTAGGGCCTTTGTCTTCTTCATAAGATGATAAAATAACACTTGCAGCACCATCTCCAAAAATTGCAGCACTCACAACATTTGCCAGAGAAAAATCCTCTAATTGAAAGGTAGCTGTCGGAGATTCTACCGCTATAACAGCGGCTCTTTTATTTGGATTCGCTTTTAAGAAATTTTTTGCATAAATAATTCCTGAAACTCCTGCTGCACACCCCATTTCAGTAACCGGAAGCCTCACAACATCTTGTCTCATATGCAAACTATTAATTAAATAAGCATCTACAGAAGGAATCATAATTCCAGTACAACTAACTGTGATAATATAATCAATATCTGTAGGCTGTAGGCTTGCTTTTTTTAAAGATTTTTGTAATGATTTTTCTGCTAAAGTTGTAACCTCCCGAACATAAATATCATTTTTATTTTCAAAAGACGAATTCAAAAAAACTTCTTCTGCAGCCATAATAGAGTAACGTCTATCTACACCAGCTCCTTCAAAAAGCTTTAAAACTTTTCGTTGAAACCTTGTTTCCTGCCTCTCCATCCATATTTTGACAAGCGGAATGATCTCCTCGGTTTCTCTAGTATGTTTTGGTAGCTGTTTCGCTACAGATAGTATTTTTACGCTCATAATATTTCCTAAAAAACAGCTATTCTTTTAATTAACAGGTTTTTTTTTTAAAATCCATAAATAACGAAAAGCCCATTTCCATTTAATCGAAAAGGGCACTTGTACTTGTCTTAAGATAGCCTCTAAATCTTTTCTTTTGAAAGCCCTTAAAACAGAGGTTAAGCCATCTTCCCTAACCATCTTATTCTTAATAAAAAGACCTATCAATTTAAAAAGATAGTAGGCTAATCTATGTCTGTGAAGATCATTCACAACCACTCCAATTGTTGCTTTTTGAACAGTTGGCTTTAAAAAAGAGATGAGTTCCTCGTTTTTAAAATGGTGTAAAAATAAGGTGCATAAAATAATATCATATGTCTGTTCTTTAAACTCTTCTGAGAAAATATCAATGGTTTCAAAACTCAATTCTGGATAGTCTTTTGATAGCTCTTTTGCATATTCTATGGCTGCATAATTTGCATCAATTCCCATAAGCTTAAACCTATAGTTGTTCTTTCTACCAAACTTAGCTACATCTCGTAAGATATCTCCATTTCCACAGCCCAAATCTAAAATTTTAATTACCTTACTTTTTAATTGTATGTTAAGTAGTTTTTTTAAGCCTTTAATAGTCACTGAATTTCCCCCTAGAAGTCTGTTAATGGTTTCTAGTTTATCTAGTGTATCTCTAAACATATCACCTTCAAGAGTAAAATCATCCATCATTTCTGTTGCTGAAGAACGGCGAGAAGTATCAACTAAGAAACTCATAGTGGGTGTATCTGTTTTCCGTGGGTAAACTTGATCATTTTAGGCAATAATGAGGGTGTTCTTTTTATAATTGAATAGGCAATTTGAGAAATGGTTTGATTTCTGAACAACCACGCTATAAAATGGCCTGTTTTTAATCGTATTTTAAATTCTTTATTCCAATCTCTAAAATACTGTTTTTCTAGACCTTCTCTTGTTTTTATTTCGCCATTTAAAAACTGAAGTATTCGCGTGCATGCCAATCTTGCGCTAGAAATAGCCATTCCCATTCCGTTGCCACATAGCGGATGAATCATTCCTGCGGTATCTCCACACATAATGATATGGTTTTCTATGGGGTTTTTAGTTTGAAAAGAAACTTGACTAATGGTAAGTGGTTTTTCAAAAATAGGTGTTGATTCTTTGAATATCCTTTTTAAATGTTCGTTTTTAAAGACAACTTGTTCTTGAAAATCTGTGATGTTTTTATGTTTTTTAAAGGAGCGGTATTCCGTGATATAACAGATGTTAATTGCATTGTTTTCTACTTTAGATATTCCGCAATAGCCTCCTTTAAAATTATGGAGAGCTACCAAGTTTTCGGGAAATAATCCTTTTACATGAATTTTCACGGCCAAATACGGTGATTCTTTTTGAATGAATTTCCTCTTCATTTTTTGGTCTAAAGAGGATCTTTTCCCAAAAGCACCAATCGTTATTTTACTTTGAAATACTCCTGAGCTTTTTGTTATAATTGTGAAAGACTCTTTTTCAAAGTGAATAGAATCAACGGTATCTTTTAAGATTTGAACGCCGTTTAAACGCGCTTTTTTTGCCAATAAATCATCTAAAAAATAACGGCTTATTCCAAAACCACCTAAGGGTAATTCTCCTTTTATTAGGTTGTTTTTTGTAGTACTTACATGAACTTTTGTGATCTTTTTAGCCCCTTCACTTATTGGATCAATACCTAGAGAATTTAAATATGGCAGTACTTCGTTAGAAACATATTCTCCACATACCTTATGTTTTGGAAATGCACTCTTTTCAATTAGTAATACATGTTTTTCTCTTTTAGATAAATGAATGGCGGATGTTAATCCGGCCAATCCACCACCCACTATAATTACATCAAATATTGTTTTTTTTTTCAATTGTTATTTTATTACAGAATATTCAACTGGAATTTTTATATTATTAGTCAAAACTCCTGGGACTTAGATTATAATTTTTACGGTTGAGTGTCATTGAAGGCTTAATCTTAGAGTCCTTTTCTTAAATCTCTATGGGATTTGTACTTTTCCCAATTCCCTTGATACTCAATACTGCAAAAGAATAAGATCACCGTCAACATTTTCTTCAATTTTAGAGGACTTTAATCTTTCTCTGATGTTATAGGAAATCATATAAGTGTTTTTTTAAGAATAGTAAAAATACGGAAATAAAGGTTATACCTTACATCTTATGGTTCTGTGGTTGATGTGCTATTATTAGACGAATCTGATGAGGTAGGAGGTCCTGCTTCTGAATCTTTTCCACAGGCATAAATCAGTAAAAAACTACTTAAAAAAAGAAGTAGCTTTTTCATAGTGTTGATTATTAAATATTTAGATGTAGTTTAATAATTTAAACTAGCTTTGAACAGTTAAAGAATTCACCCTTAATGGACGGTTAGAAAAGACCCAACATCAAGTTGGGCCTATGGGGTTAAAGAGGGTTAAGTAATTCACAACAGTTCCTAAGCCTTTATTATTTGATTTTTCTAAAACTCCATTTTTGTCTAGAAGAAAAGGTATCATCGCAAATTTGAAGACTTAAATCACGAATTAAATGAACAGGATTACCCCCTCCTCCTTCTCTAAAATTTTCAGATGCAGTTAAACATAAATTTAAATTACTTACAGGTTGAATTTTTCCGTCATTATGAAAAATAAACTCTTGTTTTTGATTTTTATCACAGTTTTTTAATTCTAATCTTGATGATTTTTCAATTTTTACAGCCTCCATACAAACCTTAAATAATGGAATGTAAAATTCATTATCATCTATTCTAGATTTATCAAAACCCTGATCTACAGAAATTTCTCCTTGATATGAGTAACAAGAGTGGACTTGTAATCCTTTATTAACATCTGCATTAGTTTTATAGCCAATTATATCCAAACAATATTTTCTTGAATCATTTAAAGCATCTAATAGATAGACTTCGACTATTTCAGGTTTTAGAACAGAGTCTTCAATAATAACTTCAGATTGACTATTACAGGAAATCAAAAAACTAAATAAAGCAGATAAAACTAAAAATATTTTCATTGATATAAAAGCATATAATATTTTTTTGAGAATGTCTCAGTTATTAAAAACGTCCCAAAAGGTATCCCAATAAAAAGGAGATGAGAACTAAAACTCTTATTTCAACACCTAAGCTTTTAGCGATTGAATCTATTGCATTAAGAATAGCTTGCTTTATTTTTTTTAAATCCATTTTTTAAAACTTGACATTTATTTTATTAAATATA
>Ga0308001_10001311_pt1 | contig 11286 bp, 13 predicted proteins | sample Neamet5_FD_203167 | JGI IMG/M metagenome (GOLD analysis project Ga0308001, IMG submission 203167) | Marine microbial communities from water near the shore, Antarctic Ocean - #5 | ecosystem: Environmental > Aquatic > Marine > Unclassified | place: Southern Ocean | collected 2014-06-04
AAGCTAAGTCTTATCATCCAGAGAACCTCTATGAATTCATTGGTAAAAGAGGGACTATTAAACCTAGTTGGAAACCTTATTTATTTGACGTAGCCTTTCAGAAGTATGTTATTGAAAAATCTAATTCATCTTTTAACGTGACTCCTTTCTTGATGTTAGCAGACAAGAGTAAAACTACGTCTTTAGAAGGCCTCAATCAAAAGTTTAGAATATCTAAATCTTCTAAAGAAAGAACTGGCATAGTTAGGTTATTAGATATATTAAAAAATCCAGAGCATGAGTCTGTATTAAGTAAAGTAAATATTTCAGATATTATAACGCTTATAGAAAATGGCGAGCAGAGAATATTGGAGCAGTACACATTTGAACAGAGTATTATAGCATTTAGAGAAGCTTATACAAAGGATAAATATTTTAACTACCCAATAGATTGTGTTTCATGTAAAAAATGTGAATTTAAAGCAGCTAGTAAAGACGAATTAAACGGTCTTAAATCCGGTTTTGAATTTTGTTGGAATAGCCAGCAAAATTGGTCAGAAAACGAATTTAAAAAGCCGAATTTATTTGAAGTTTGGGATTTTAGAAGCTGGCAAAAAGTGCAAGACCCTAACGATATTATATTGGATTGCGTTACTGAGGATATTTTAGGGTTTGTGACTCCAGACGCTGGAAAACTTTCCAGGACTGAACGGCAATGGTTACAGATAGAAAAGTCCAGAAATAATGATACCAATTTAGAAGTACTTAAGGATGAACTAAAAGAAGAAATGGATACTTGGACATTTCCTTTGAATTTTATAGATTTTGAAACCTCTACCGTAGCTTTACCTTTTTATGTAGGCCAAAAGCCTTATGAACAAGTCGCATTTCAATTTTCCCATCATATATATCATAAGAATGGTAGAATAGAACATGCTACTCAGTTTATAAATTCTGACCCTGGCATTTACCCCAATTTTCTATTTGCAAGAGCTCTAAAAAAAGCGCTAAGTAAAAACAGCGGAAGTATTTTTAAGTTTGCTACCCATGAAAACACCATTGTAAATGCTGTTATAGAGCAGTTGGAACTAAGCAATGAAAAGGACAAGCATACACTTATAGATTTTCTAAAGACAATAAGCCACTCTAAAGGAGAGCATAATGGCATGCCGTGGCTAGGTGAAAGAGATATGATAGACCTTTGCAGGGTAATAAAAGACTATTATTATAATCCCTATACCAAAGGCTCCAATTCAATTAAAAAAGTACTACCGGCAGTCTTTAAGTCATCTGCTTTTGTAAAAAGAAAATATAAAAAAACTATTGGAGAGATAGGTATTAGTTCTAAGAATTTTTCTTCTTCAAAGGTGTGGCTTTCATCAGATACTAACGGAAATGTAATAGACCCATATAGAAGTCTTCCGAAACCTTTTGAAGAATTTAATGACAAGTTCCACATTATTTCTGATTTAGAAGATATAGCCGACGGAGGCGCAGCTCTTACTGCTTACGGTAAGCTTCAATACACAGAAATGAATAATAAAGAAAGATTAGCAATTACAGATTCATTACTAAGATATTGTGAGTTAGATACCCTTGCTATGGTAATGATTTACGAGCATTTAAAAGAGCTTATAAATTAATTTACTATTTTTAATTTGTTTTTACTTTAATTAACAAAACTGTATAGTTTATGAATGACATTATATGCCCAAATTGTAAAAAAGCTTTTAAAGTAGATGAGGCTGGCTTTGCTGATATTCTAAAACAAGTAAGAGACCAACAATTTGAAACTGAAATAAAACAAAGGTTAGAGGTTGCGGAAAAAGATAAAAACAATGCAGTGCAAATAGCAGAGGCAAAATTAAAAAATGAATTACAGTTGGAATTTTCCAAAAAGGAACAAGAAATACAATCCCTAAAGTCTAGTACGGATTTAGAATTGGCAAAAATAAAGTCCCAAATGGCCATTGCAGAAGCAGAAAAGAAAACAGCAGTCTTAGAGGCTACCAGTTTAATTAAGAAGGAGCGTGACAAGTTAGTTTATGAGCTGAGTAACAAAGAAACTGAAAAATTACTTTTAGAAAAGTCTATCAATGAAGCTTTCGCAGAAAAGATGAAGTTAAAAGAAGAGGCTTTAAAAATGAAAGACGATGAAATTGAACGTCTCAGAGACTTTAAACAAAAGCTCTCAACTAAAATGGTAGGCGAGACTTTAGAGCAGCATTGCGAAATTGAATTCAATAGAATAAGAGCAACAGCTTTTCAAGCTGCTTACTTTGAAAAAGATAACGATATAAGCGGAGGAACAAAAGGGGATTACATTTATAGAGAACCTGATCCGAATGGAAACGAGCTTGTTTCTATTATGTTTGAAATGAAGAATGAGGGGGATGAAACTTCAACTAAAAAGAAAAACGAAGATTTTTTTGCAAAATTAAACAAAGACAGAATTGATAAAAATTGTGAATATGCTGTTTTGGTTTCTTTGTTAGAGGGGGATAATGAATTGTATAATTCAGGTATTTTAGACGTTTCATATAAATATCCAAAGATGTATGTGATTAGACCACAATTCTTCATAACAATTATAACCCTTTTAAGAAATGCTGCAAAGAATTCTTTACAATACAAAAATGAATTGTCTCTTATGAAAAATCAAAGTATAGATGTTACTAATTTCGAAAACAAAATAAATAGTTTTAAGGAAGGTTTTTCAAAAAACTACGAACTGGCTAGTAGAAAATTTGAAACAGCTATAGACGAGATAGATAAGACTATAAACCACTTAAATAAAACAAAAGAAGCTTTGCTTTCCTCGGTTAACAATTTAAGACTAGCCAATAATAAAGCGGAGGAGCTAACTATAAAAAGACTCACTCACGCAAATCCAACTATGAGAGCTAAGTTTGATGACATTAAATAAACTAAACCTTGTTTACTTGATCTTTAATTACTAAGGTTATTAAAAAAAATTATGTCGATGAATGTAGATAACTCATTCGAAATATCGAACATTAGTTTTACACCAAGAGATTTTATTGAGGACTACGTTATTGTATAGTACAGGTCTTTTTAGCTGGTTATTATAACTTGTCTTGGATTAGATATTTTTAAAATCATTATATTTAGTGTGGATTAAAAAAAGGAAGTTCTAAATGAATATAATAATGTTTATAGTAGGTGCAGTAATATTTGTTATTTTTCTTATTGGTGATGTATCAGAAGTTAAAACCAAAGAGAAAGTTACTGATGAAAATTATGGGTATTATGCAAGACATCAACCTGAAAAAGATGAATTAAAAAAAGAAGATATACCTAAGGTTTAGTTGGGATTTTTTTGTTTGTAGTTTTTTGTTCTTTATATGCTTTCATTATCTCGTTTTTTAATTCTCTATACTTTTTTGGTCAGTCATTTTTTTAGTGAATTAATCTTTTTAATTAAAAAAGCCAGTTAACAGATTATTCTTCCTTTACAAAAGTCAAAAGTGTTTCAGTAATATTTGCTCCTAGCATCTTTTTTTTAGATGTTATTTCATCTTTAAAAGTATAGCCATGTCTTTTCATAAATGATTTCCAAAATGCATTTTTCTTTGCAAACTCTTTAGTCTTATCTGTGATTTCACGATCACCATCTTGAATTTTTGAACCTTTTTTTATAATAATTTCATCATAACCATCTCCTAACAGCTTAACCCCTTGAATTGGATTTGTAGATTTAGTTATTTCAATCATTTCATAATCAGTTACATCGATAGAGTACCCATTTTTATCAGTAATTGTTTGAGCTGTTGCACTCATGCTTAGCACGATAACTGCAATTGTTAAAAGTTTTTTCATAGTATATTAATTCAATATAAGAAATTATTTTTAATAATTAGAAGAATTAGTTTTTAAAGTAAAGCTGGGAAAGGTCCATTTATTGCATATATCAAAAGTATAGCGCCGACAGCAATATAACTGTGTTTATTAAACCCTGTAATCATATGAAAAGTTTTATAGTATTTTTTATTCGTAATGATTTTACCGTAGTTATCAAAAACAATCGTTCTATTACTCTTAAACTGACTACTATATTCATATCTCCATATTTCATGTTCTCCTGTTTCAACCTTTGAAGGTTTTCCATACTTTAATAGAATCAATTCTTTTGCATTGTCACTTTTTGCATATAAAGGTCTATTAATAGTTGGAGAGCAACTGTATGCTAAAAAAAGAATAACAAACGAAATTAGATGTAGTTTTTTCATTTTTTTAGTTAAAGATTTAAATCTATTATAAAAAACATTTTTAAAAGAATGTTATGAATTTAATTCATGAAACTACACAAATAAAATATGATTGATTTTCTTTAAATAGAAAGGGTTAAATTAATTTTTAACGAAAACCATGCAATGCTGCCAAGGAAGATTATCGATATTTTCTTTGAGCTTAAAACCAGCAGCTTCCATTTCTTTCACAGCTTGTTTTTCAGTCATTTTATGTATTTTTTTGATAGGAACTCTTGAGTCTTCACCTCTATACTCGATCAAGAATAACTGTCCATTGGGCTTCAATGCGTTTTTTATGGAAGCAATCATTTCTACTGGAAAATTAAACTCATGATACACATCAACCATTAAAATTTTATCAACTGAATTTTTAGGCAAATAAACACTTTTTTCACTTCCAATAATTGTTTCAACATTTCTAATTTCGCTAGACTCTTTGGACTTTTCAATTGCCATCAACATTTCAACTTGAATATCTACCGCATAAATCAGGCCTTTTTTAGCTAGCGGGGCCATTCTAAATACATGATACCCAGAACCAGCTCCAATATCTGCAATATTATCATTAGATTTAATCCTCATGTTTTGGATCAAATTAGAAACGTTTTCTTCTTTTTCTCGCTCGAATCTTTCTAGCCAACCAATTCCTTCAAATCCCATTACATAGGCAATTTCTCTGCCCATATACCACTTTCCAATTCCGTTATTATCTCCTCTTTTAAAGGTGTATTTTTTATCATTACTGGGCTTTTGTCCTACACATTCATTTGATAGGACTAAAGCAGTAAACAAGAACAAAAGAATATTGAATTTTTTCATTAGTTAAAGGCCTGTCTTATTTCATCTGTTATTCTATTGGGCTTATTTGTTTTAGCATTAATTAAACACCATATAGTTTTTGATGTTACAAGTAATTTATTAGTATCCGTATTATACATCTCCACTATTCTGTCTGACTTAATTCCTTCAGTTCTTTCAATATATGTCTTAAGTCTAATTTTATCATCTAATAGTGCAGGATGTAAGTATTTTATTTGATGTTCTAATAAGACCCAATAATAATTTTTTGTTATTTCATTTGAAACAAGACTATTCCAATGATTTTTGGCAATTTCTTGTACCCATTTGATATAAACAACATTATTTACATGATTTAAGTCATCTAAATCATTTTTAGAAACAATAATTTCTTTTTCTAAAGTCTTCACTGATTATTTTAAAACCTATTAATTTAAATTCTTCAAACTTTTCTAATAAAAAGTCTACATATATGGCAAACCTAAATCATTAAAATGAACTCCATCTACGGTTTGTTTTTGATCAGTTCCTAATGAGTTTTTAGCTTCACTAAGTTAAAAACAAAAAGTGAAAAAATCTAAATTGTGTTTTTTTAATTGGAACTAGCCTAATTACTTGATATTGATTTTATTATTACGGATGGTATTTGTATGAGTATCCATAATAAACTTTATTATTTTTTAAGAAATATATGATGGACTAGCTAAACTTATAACACTATTAAAACACTAATTATATGAAATGAAAAAGATAATTATATTTGATATGATTATTTTAGTGAAAATTAAATTGTAATGCATAAAACTGTCAAAAAAATATTTAGTCGTTTGGTTGGTTATATTCCATTTATAATTTGTTTCCTAATACTTTACTACAGTGAAACATTTAATTCAATAAGTTCTTTAAATGGCATAACACAATTAATTCTTTTTATAATTACGGTCAGCATTCCTGCTTATTTCACTAAAAGGATGTCATATGTTGACATAGGGTGGCCATGGGGACTCGTTTGCATAGGAGCTATAGTTTTAATGAATGGTGAGGGTTATTGGGTAAGAAAATATATTGTTTCTGCAATGTATCTCTTTGCAGGGTTAAGAATGGGCCTGGGGGCATTAATATTGCTAAAAAACGGACATTTAAACAAAGAGCTGTCTAGATATGAATATCAAAGAAAAAGATGGAAAAAATCAGGACACTCCAATGATAATATTTCATTACAATATGAAATAATGATTCAATGTTTTGCCAATATAACTTTCTTGGCATTACCAGCAATAATACAAAGTTACAATCCTCAAGATTTTATATCACTTTTAGAAATATTTGGTTACATTTTGTGGGTAATATTTTTTGTAATTGAGCATATATCGGATCTTCAAAAGCAAAAATTTTTAAAAAAATCTTTGTTAGAAGGAAAGAAAAAACAAGTTTGTAATGATGGTTTATGGAAGTATACACGTCATCCTAATTATTTTGCAGAATGGATGGTCTGGAATTCACTTATAATTTCATCATTGCCTTCCTTATTTTACTTTTATTCAATTGAATCACAATTAATTTGGATAGGAATTTTTATATGTCTTATATATGTTTCTAAAATCATGTATAGCACTCTTGTTTACTATACAGGAGCGATACCCTCGGAATATTATTCATTAAAAAAAAGACCAGATTATAAAAAAGTACAAAAAAACACAAATATGTTTTTTCCTGGACTTCCAAAAAACAAACAATAAAGTTGTTAATGCTTTAAATTTTTTAGTCAGTTTTTGTAACATTAGTTCTTAGATTAATCTTATTTAATCAATTAAATAACTCTTGCTAAAATTGATTTTAAGAGAAATAATTTACTTTTAATTTTTATTTAAAATTATTCAAAAAAAAATCTAATAGAATCAATTTTTAACATAGATTTGCCATCCTTAAAATTAGTATTAAAATGAAAGCATTTGACAATGGAAACACTCAACTTAATTCTTTGAAAAGTGAGTTTAACAACAGAACAGAATTAAAATCATATTTAGGACGTTCTAAAAGAGTTGCATGGGCTAGTAGCCGAAGATTCAACAGCATTTAAATATTTCTGGATTATTATTTAGTTATCCAATCTTTAGAAATTTTCAAAAATTCATATTTAGTATAGCTAAGTTTTTAAATTAAAGGTCTTTATCCCCTTTACCAAGTTTAGTATATTATACATGTTAAGGAAAAACCAAAAAAGTATCAATAGTAATTTATTGGTAGTTTCTTTTTTCTATAACTTGGAAAAATAAAAAAGCCCTTAAGTGCAAGGGCTTTTTAAAATTAAGATTTAATTAAAATCTTTTTAGAAGTACTCTAGTAAATGATTTAAGATAATTTTCTTTAGAAATTTCCTGATTAAATAAAGAAAAAGCCTTAGACTCTTTGTCGTTTTTAGGACCAAAATCAAATGCCTGAGATAAATCGTCGTATGTACCATAGAAATACATATTCTCCCCGTTATCTGATCCATGAATAATTTGTCCAACCTCGGCTAATCCGTCTAACTTGTAGGTTTTCATAAGCTTTGCAAATGCCTGAACAAAATTGTTGACATCTTTTACATTAAATACCCATGCCTGCCCAATAGGCTGCTCTAGATCTGAATTAAAAGAAAGTAATCCTTTTCCAGCGGAGGCTCTTACATTTTCAACATTTTTCTCCATTTTAGAAACGTATAAATCCCACTCGTTTCCTGAAAGTGAATTTCTAAAATCTGCTAATGCCTTTGAAGAATCGGCTACAATACTAATAATATGTGTTGCATTTTCACTAGTTCCTTTAAGGGGAATACTAGAAAAAGCTACACTCACATTTTCTGGGATATCTATGTTTGAATAATACCCATCAACCAATGAAGCTACATTCTTGGTATTTTCACCCTTTACCTCAAGTAAGACATCATACCAATAAGTGTCTTGTGAAAAAACTAATGAGCTAACAAATAAACTAACAATTAATAATACATTTTTCATTTTTTTTTAAATTAGAATTAATTAATAAATCTATAAAAAAAAACATACTTAAAAGCATGTTTTAAGTATGAATTTTAGTTATTAAAATTATAAATAAGAGATTCTTTAATATTTATTATTGTTCAGGCATATAACAAAGAATATACTCCATAATTTCCGTGATGTGAAATTGAGCATGATCTGGTCAATAAAATATCTTTGTAATGGTAAGAAGGAGCTCCGTTTTTTGATTTTTTTTGTTCTATTTCTATGGCAGATAATGCTGTTACGTCTTCTAATTTGATTTTGATCATCCTATCTATAACTTGCGGATTCACAAATTTAGAATAAGGTTTTGTTACTTTCTCCAAGCTAGCCAATGTAAAAATATAGTCCTGAGTGACAATTGTAGATGTGTAGAATATCTGATCTTTAAAATATACCAATCCCTTTTTTTTTGATATTAATAAGCAAACAAATTTTTTTGGAGCAAAAAAACGCATTTCATTTTTTTGTGCATAGATCTTATAAGCAGCTTCTTTCATACTCCATAATTTCCAAACCAAAACAAAAGAATTCGTTGCTGATAAAATGAGTTGCTGTTCGTTTTCTGTAAATTGCTTATCTAAAAAGCCTCTTCGCTGCCAATTACTTTCTAGTTTAGCAACTGATAAGTCTATGATGTCATTACCAATCAAGAGTCGGCTAATTTGGTTTCAATAATATCGATCGCGGCTTTAACTGAAAGCATTTTTTCCATAGATTCGTTATCAATTTCAATATCAAACTCATCTTCTACATCTAAAATAACATCAACTAAATTAGCTGAGTTAATTTTTAAATCATTGATGAAATCTGTTTCTTCAGAAAGATTTTTAAAAGCTTCTTGATCTTGAACATAAGGTTTTACAATTTTCTGTAAAGAAGTGATAAGTTCTATTCTAGTCATTTATCCAATTTTTTAATGATTGTTTATTTTTCTTTTATTGATGTTATTATTTCTTAAGCCTGTTCTCTACAAATATAATTTTTAATATCTCTTAAAAATAATGCATCCATTTACATCTCCAAAGCCAAAACTTGCTTTTGCAATGATATTCAGTTTTTTTGGAGTCATTATAGTTGGGATTTTTTCTTTTGAGATTAACTTTAAAATATCAGGATGCACTTCTTCACAATTTATATTTGGAAAAATAAATTGATGTTTTAACTGTAGCACTGTCGCTACATTTTCTATTGATGCTGCTGCTGCAAGACAATGTCCTACCATTGACTTTAATGAGTTTATTATTGGAAATTCTTTTCCTTTTCTTCCCAATGCTTTGGTCCAGTTTTCTATTTCTACAGGGTCTTTAATAGTTGCTGTTAAATGTCCGTTAATTGCATCTATTTCTGTGCCTTTTATGTTCGCATCTTTAATGGCATCCACAATACATTTTTGGACGGCTTGTGAATTTGGAGCAGTCAACGTTCCTCCATTTCTTTGTCCTCCAGAATTGATATTTCCTCCTAAAACCTCTGCATAAATAGTTGCTTTTCTTTCCAGTGCACTTTCTAACGATTCTAAGACCAAGGCCCCAGCACCACTTCCTGGAACAAACCCTGATGCTTGTGCACTCATTGGTTTAGATCCTTTTTCTGGTGTTTCGTTGTGTTTATAGGTCATTACCCTCATCGCATCAAATCCGCCCCAAATATAAGCGCCATCATCACTACAACTCCCAACTAACATTCTTGATGCTTTTCCTGATTGAATACGCTCAAAGCCCATCAATAATGCTTCTGTACCTGTAGAACATGCCGATGAATTTGTAGTAACTTGATTTCCCAGTCCTAGAATTCCGCCTAAATAAGCGCTAATTCCACTTGCCATAGTTTGCACCACCACAGTACTTCCCAGACGTTTTACTTTTTGATTATCTAACTTATAAATTGCTTCTCTGAATTTTTCTATTCCTGATGTTCCTGTACCAAACACCATTCCTGAATCGTAATCAGTCGGTGAGTTTTTATCAATGATAAACCCTGCGTCTTTCCAAGCGTCCATTCCCGCAATGCATCCGTATAAAATTCCAGCACTATCAAATCCGCGTAATTGTAATGGCGTTAAGTATTGGCTTTTCAATTCTTCAGAAATAGCTGGAATTCCTCCAATACAACAAGAAAATTTGAAGTCTTTCAGTTTTTGATGAAATGTAATCCCAGACCTTCCTTTCTGAATAGCTTCTAAGAAATTATCTAGTCCAACTGCATTTGGTGCTACTACCCCCATTCCAGTAATGACTACTCTATGTTTTAGCATTCGTTGGTTTTAGCATTCCCGAAATGGTTCCTCTGCAAACCAACTCGTTTTTCTCATTAAACAATTGAACCTTGCATTTTAGTTTATTGAATCTAAAATATATTTTCTCTGAAACTACTTTTACACGTTCTTTTGGTCGAACAGGTAAAAAAAAGTCAACCTTATTTGACGTAAGTGCTATTTGTGGTTTTTTTATTTCAGAAAAGTCTTTTTTTAACAGATAAATTCCCAAACAAACTACCCCTATTTGCGCCATAACTTCGGTTAAAATAACTCCTGGAGTTATTGGATTATCTTTAAAATGACCTTGGTAGAAATATTCATCATTTTTAAAAGTATAGTACCCTTCCGCTCCATTTTCTGAAATGTAAGTTAGTTCCTCTACAAACAAAAAGGGTGATTGGTAGGGTAAAAGTTGTATGATAGTTTTTGTTTTCAATGAATAAAATATCAATCTAGGTTTTTCTTAGCTTTTGCTTTTATTTTCAACATCTCTTAAACTTCTATATTGGATAAATCCTATTAGCTAATGTGCTCTCCTCCATCTACCGGAATAATAGTTCCGTTAATCCAAGCAGCTTCGTCTTTTGATAATAAATATACAACGTTAGCAACATCTTCTGGCAATGTTAATCTACCAAAAGGATTGCGTAGTAAAGAGTGTTTTTTTATTTCATCGCTTGATGGAATCATTCGTAAAGAAGCTGTATCTGTAACTCCTGCTTGAACACAGTTAGCTCTAATTCCAAAGCGTGCAAATTCTAATGCAATATTTCTTGTGATAGCCTCTAATGTTACTTTTGCCGCCGAAACAGCTGCATAATTTTTCCACGCTTTACTATTCCCCTCACTAGTAAAGCCAATCACTCGCGCATCTTCTGAAAATAGTTTTGCTTCAAAAACAGCTTTCACCCAATCATACAAACTAATTCCCATGGCTTGTATTGTTAATTGAAAA
>Ga0308001_10001312_pt1 | contig 11277 bp, 10 predicted proteins | sample Neamet5_FD_203167 | JGI IMG/M metagenome (GOLD analysis project Ga0308001, IMG submission 203167) | Marine microbial communities from water near the shore, Antarctic Ocean - #5 | ecosystem: Environmental > Aquatic > Marine > Unclassified | place: Southern Ocean | collected 2014-06-04
TTGGGTTGTATTTAGAATTGACCCAAAAGGAAATATTACTGATGTGAATGCAAGAGCACCGCATCCAAGACTAAAGAAAGAAGCAATTAGAGTTACTAAAACATTACCTAAAATGACTCCTGGTAAACAAAGAGGAGTTCCTGTAGGGATGAAATATACATTACCAATTTCGTTTAATGTAGAGTAACATTTTATAAGAAATAAAATAAAAAAGAGCAACCATTTGGTTGCTCTTTTTTATTGGCATCCTTTTTGAATTCGTATAAGCATAATTTAAAAAAGTATTCAACTGTTTTTGTTCAGTTTTCTTTAGTGTTAGTTATTTACTAGCTAATGGAGTACAAAGCAAAAAAGAGAAACGATATTAGATGTATTACAAAATTCTCTTAATGATTATGTATTATTGGAAGATGAAAAACCAATTGGGCTCTCTAGATAAAAGAGGATACTGCCTAAGCAAGTAAGGCCAATACCTTTAATTATTGATGCTATTAAAATTGATGAGAATAAAAAGGAGCAGCTAATTCCGCTGCTCCTTTTTGTGTCTACTCTTGACATATATTTACTATTTTTGTTGAATAGGTAAATGCGAATGAAACTATCTCAATACATAGACACAACATATTTAAAGCTTCCATGTCAAGCTAATATCTCCGAGGAAGAAACAAAAGCGAATGTTAGTAAGCTAATTGAAGAAGCAATTGAGTTTGATTTCAAATTGGTAATGATTAGAGCTACTTATATTTCTTTAGCGAAAGAAATGATTACGAGTGCAAATTCAAACGTTTTAATTGGAACAGTAATTGGATTTCATGAAGGAACATCTTCTTTAGACTCTAAGTTAGAAGAGGCGCAAAAAGCAATTGATTTAGGAGCGGATGAATTAGATTTTGTTGTGAATTATGAAGCTTTTAAAAATGATGACACAGCGCTAGTTGAAGAAGAAGTTAGTAAAGGAACTGAAATCGGTTTAAAAAACAAGAAAATTGTTAAATGGATAATTGAAGTTGCAGCTTTATCTAATAAGCAAATAGCTTCAATTTCTGGGTTGATAAAAAAAGTAGTTATTGATCACTTTGGAATTGAAAAGGCTGAAAATGTTTATGTAAAATCATCTACAGGATTTTATAAAACGAAAGAAGGAAAGCCAAATGGAGCAACTTTTGAAACGATTAAAATAATGTCTGATAACGCAAGGCCTTTAAAGATAAAAGCTGCTGGTGGAGTCAAGACAAAAGAAGATGCGTTAAAAATGATTACTTTAGGTGTTCAAAGAATAGGAACCTCTTCTGCTAAACGTATGGTAGAAGGAATGAAAAATAATTCTGAATATTAATATGAAAAATTACCAAGCGCACGAAACTGCAGTAATTGATGAAGGTTGTGAAATTGGCACAGGCACAAAAATTTGGCATTTTAGCCATATAATGCCAAACTGTAAAATTGGAAATAACTGTAACATTGGTCAAAATGTAGTAATATCTCCAGAAGTTATTTTGGGTCAAAATGTAAAAGTTCAAAACAATGTTTCTATTTATACGGGAGTAATTTGTGAGGATGATGTTTTTTTAGGGCCATCTATGGTTTTTACAAACGTTGTCAACCCTAGAAGTGCTGTAAATAGGAAGAACGCATATCTAAAAACTACAGTAAAAAGAGGGGTTACTATTGGCGCAAATGCAACAATAGTATGTGGTAATGATATTGGTGAGTTTGCTTTTATTGGAGCTGGAGCGGTAGTCGTAAAAGAAGTGCTTCCTTATGCATTGGTTGTTGGTAATCCCTCAAAACAAATAGGCTGGATAAGTGAATTTGGACATCGATTAAATTTCAAGGATACTGAAATTTCGGAGTGTCCAGAAAGTAAAAACAGATATAGATTACATAATAATACAGTTACTAAACTGTAATAGACAGATGAAAACCCTTCTTTTAATTTTGGTATTTATGTTTTCTCAGTCAGAAATATAGTTAGAATTTCAACGTATTGTAGCGAAGTATGTTGAAAAAACAGAATCGTGCTTTGTATGATAAGTTTACGAGGTACTTCTTCAAAAAGAGGTGCGTTTTTTTGAAAATGCACCCCTTTTTGGTTTTCTGCAATAATTTAAATAGATTCCTCTTAAAAAACCTCTTAAAAAACCTCTTAAAACATCGAAAAAAAAGTATATTTGTGTAGTGGTGTAAAAACCACTTTCTTTTTCATAGCAATTTTCCCACTCTATTCTTTAGAGTGGGTTTTTTTATGAGTTTTAATTCAGTTTTTTTCCATAAAAAAAGTCCTAACAAATTAATGTTAGGACTTTAGTACTCAAGGCGGGACTTGAACCCGCACGCTTTAGGGCTTTTTGAAGCCATTATAAAATATGAAAACCCTCTTTAAACTTACGTATTCCTTTGGTTATTAAGGATTTTTAAAGATTAACTAAAATTAACTAAAATAAGGTAAGATTAAAAAACGGTTGGCAAACGGTTGGCAAGAGTGTAAAAAGGTTATATATTTGTATTGTTCAAAATTCAATACTTATGGCTACTATCAAATTTTAATTATTAAGTGAAAGCGAAACCGCACCAATTTATTTAAGACTTTCTATAAAACGAGGTTTAACACCACGTACTAAAACAGGTTTACATATTTCACCAAAAGATTGGAGTACTGCAAATTTCCCAAAAACAACTACTGTACCATCTCCAGTTTCTTTATTATTCATTACAGTTACGTAATAATTGTCATTAAAACCTTTGGTAATACTCTCTGGTTTTGTGCCAACTTCAATAGGAAATTCAATATTAGGTTCTGAATTACAACTTAAACATAAAACGATAGCAATTAATGATAGTATAGCTTTCATAATTATTTATTTATAAGGATTCAAAGTTTCAATTGAACCATCTGCTAGATGGGTGATTTCGGCAACTTTAACAGAACGTAAATGAGTCACACCTTTAGATAAACTTGAGTCATGATAAAATAAATACCATTTACCTTCAACCTCACAAACAGAATGATGAGACGTCCAACCTACAACTGGTTCTAAAATTCTCCCTGTATAGGTAAAAGGTCCATAAGGAGAATCGCCAATGGCATAACAGATAAAATGAGAATCGCCGGTAGAATAAGAGAAGTAATATTTACCATTGTATTTGTGCAACCAAGCTGCTTCAAAAAACCGTCTATCTATGTCTCCAGCTAATAGTAATTCGCCGTTTTCATTTACAATTTCAATTTCTTTCGGTTTTTCATCAAACTCTAATAAGTTATCCGTCATTTTTGCAATATAAGGCAACAACGCTGGTTCATTATCTTTTGGTATAAAAGCAGTTGGACTATTTGGCTCGTTTGCATTAAATTCGCCTGTTTGCCAACGTTGTAATTGTCCGCCCCAAAGACCACCAAAATACATATAGTAACTTCCATCATCATCTTTAAAAACAGCTGGATCTATAGAAAAACTACCTTTAATAGCTTCTGGTTGCGGTGTAAAAGGACCTGTTGGCGAGTCGCTAATAGCAACACCTATTCTAAAAATACCATCATATCCTTTTGCAGGAAAAAATAAATAAAACTTACCATTTTTTTCGTTGGCATCTGGTGCCCACATTTGTTGTTTTGCCCAAGGCACATCATCAACATGTAATGCTACGCCATGGTCTATGGCTTCGCTAGTGATACTATCCATAGAAATTACGTGGTAATCTTCCATTGCAAAATGGCTTCCTAAATCATCAAAAGCTTCACCAGCATCAACATCGTGAGAAGGATAAATATATATTTTTCCATTAAAAACGTGTGCAGATGGATCAGCTGTATAAATATGACTAACTAAAGGTTGTGAAATAGCTCGTTTATTTAAATCATTAAAATCAATATGACTAATATTATCTTCTGGCATACTATTATTTTAATTTGCTCTTCTTTCTTTTAATTCCGCTTCTAATTTAACTTCCATTTTTTTATCTATTTCATAGAAGAATAATAACCCTACTGCAATTAAAAATGGAATTGCTGGATAAATGCTTACAAGCATTTTTGTACCTAAAATTGCACTTTCCGCTTGTACTGTTTCGCTTTGTGGTACATAGTTGTAAAGTCCTAAAATCCAAGTTAATAATGCACTACCAATACTTAAACCACCTTTTAAACCCACCATCATGGCAGAAAAAATAATAGCAGTTGCTCTTCTGTTTGTTTTCCATTCAGAAAAATCTGCCACATCTGCAATCATTGCCCAAAGCAGTGGTATTGTAATTCCATAGAAAAAGCCATGTAGTATTTGCGATGCAAAGATAAGTTCAACAGACTTTGGTGAGAAGAAATAAAAGAAAATAATAAACAATGTTGATATAAATAAAAAGATTTTAAAAACATCTCTTTTACCATATTTATCAGCCAATCGTTTAGATAGACCAATCCCAACAATCATAAAAATAATACCGCCTGCATTAAACAATCCAAATCCTGCAGATACAGGATCTTCACCAAAGAAATTAACTCCTATACTAGATAAAAAATCTAAAATGGGGCTTATAAAGCTTATCAATCTATCTTCATCTACATAGTTCTTAAAATAATAGACATAAGACCCGCCTTTCATAGCAAGTGTAACAAAAACTAACGTTGTTACTGTTAAAATAATTACCCAAGGTTTATTTTTAAATAAATCTGCTAAATCTTCTTTTACACTCGATTTTTGTTCGGGCTTTGGTACAATACGTTCTCGCGTAGTAAAAAATGTTATCAGTAACATTACAGTACCAATAATAGCTAACCAAGTCATAACTATTTCTATCCCTACCGCTTTGTCGCCTTCTCCAACAGATTCAATAATAGGTAGCATAAATACTTGAACAAAAAATTGAGCAAACATTACTGCCACAAAACGATAAGCAGAAATGCTATTACGTTCTCCCATATCACCAGTAATAACACCGCTTAATGCAGAGTATGGTAAATTGTTTGCAGCATACAATAATAATAATAATGTATATGTTACTACCGCATAAATTACTTTGCCTTTATATTCAAAGTCTGGTGTACTAAATGCTAAAAGCGCTACAACACCAAGCGGTATTGCGGTCCATAAAATCCAAGGTCTAAACTTTCCCCATCTTGATGTAGTTCTGTCTGCAATAGCACCTATAATAGGGTTAAACCCGAAGGCTGCAACAAGACCTACAGTTAATATAATTGCTGATGCATGGTTTGCTTCTAGCCCATATATATCAGTATAAAAGAATGCCAAATACGTTACCAACGTTTGAAAAACTAAATTTGCAGCTAAATCTCCAAGAGCATAACCAACTTTTTCTTTTACAGATAATTTTTGTGATATTTTCATAATTTAAAAAGTTATCTTTATTTTTTTATAGAAATTATATTTTGATATACATCTTTTGGTTGGTTGTTTCTATCAAACAATAAAGGATAATTTGTTCTTCCTTTTATTGGCCAATTGTTCAACCAAGAATTACCATCATTTACACCCCAAAAAGTAACTCTTTCAATTTTATCTTTATGTTTTAAAAACAGATTAAAAATAGCCTCATAACGTGTTGCAATTTTTTGTTTTGCTTCCTCTGTTAATCCATCTTTATAAGGGTTAAATTTAGGATCATTTTCGTAACGATCGTAATTCTGTTCTACAGCTGAACCATCTAATTCCCAAGGATTAGGTAAAGCAGTTACATCTAATTCTGTAAAAGAAATTTTTACACCTAAACTTGAATATGCCAAAATACTATTCTCAATATCTTCTATACTTGGTCCTTCTACACTCCAATGCGCTTGCATACCAACTCCATCTATTTTTATTCCTTTTTCTTGTAGATTTTTTACAATTCTAATGACTCCTTTTCTTTTTTCTGGCTTCCAAAGATTGTAATCGTTATACACTAATTTTGCATCTGGAGCAGCTTCAGAAGCTGTTTTAAATGCCAATTCTAAATAACTTTCACCTTTAAAAACATTATAAAAGTGAGAAGTTCTTGGAGAGCCATCTTCGTTTAAAGCCTCATTTACAACATCCCAAGTATCAATTTTCCCTTTATATCTTCCTGCAATGGTATTAATATGTTTTTTTATGTGATTTTCTAACTCTTCTTTGTTTGTAATTTTACTTACATAAGGTGCTAATTGGCTATGCCACAACAACGTATGACCAACAATATTTAAATTATTTTTTTGACCAAAAGCAACATACGCATCAGCAATATCAAAGAAATATTCATTTTCCTTCGGATGAATTCCCTCCCATTTCATATCATTTTCTGGTGTGATGGAGTTAAATTCTCTGTTTATTAAGGCGGCACCAATAGAGTCTGTTTCTTTTATATGTCCTGTATTAATTGCTGTACCTATTAAAAAATCGCCTTTAAAAGCACTTTTTAATGATACTTTAATTTCTTCTTTCTCTTGTGCAACCTCTTTTTTTGCTTCTTTACAGCTTAAAAAACAAACTGATGCGCAAATTAAAACTGATTTTATTTGTTTGATCATAATTCTTATTTATATACTTCTATTGATGTTAGTTCTGGATTTCCACCTTGTTTTCCGCTACCTGCGGCTATGTAAATTTTATTATTTAAAACAGTTGCATTTGTGCCATGTCTTCCTGTATTTAAAGAAGGTTTTTGAGACCATGTTTTGGTGTTTATATTAAAACTATACATTGTTTTGTTAGTTTCTATATTTCCGGTTTCACCACCAAAATAATAAAGTTCACCCTTTAATATAACCGCGCCACCACCTGCGGCAGGATTGGGCAATTTTGCTTTAAAACTGTTCCATTTTTCTGTTTTGAAATCGAAATAATCTACGGCATCTGATGTTGTTTTAAAAAACGCTTGAAAATTATTTGGTTCATGATAATCAGACGAACGTCCACCTAAAGAAATTAGTTTGTCATCTAAAACTACACTTGTACAATGATCTCTTTTTCTTGGTGAGTTTGGTAATGTTTGCCACGTATTATTTATTGGGTCATAAACATCAAATAAAGATGTAGTTCCACTTGTGTGCCCATTTTTGATTCCGTTTACAATATAAATTTTATCATTATAAATAGTTACACCTGCTGCACCTCTCCTTCTATCTTCAGGGATTTCTAAAATAGTTTCCCAAATATCATTTTCTGTATTGAATTTATAAATGTATTGTAAAGGTTGCTCAATAGGATATTCTCCCGTAAAACCAGAAACAATATAAATAGCATCACCAAAAGAAACAGGTGTTATATGATTCATTTCTAAAGGAAGATGGTTTAATGGAGACCAAGTTTCTGAATCAACATTAAACTTCTCAACAGGTTTATCTCCTCTGCCACCAATTAAATACAAGGCATTTTTATGAGCTACAAAGCCACATTCGTGTCTTGCTGTACAAGTTCCACTTGTGTTTATGATTTCCCATTTAGGGTTGCTATTGCAACTATATAGAGAAATAATAAGTAATAATATAAAAGTGTGTTTCAAATAAATAATTTATCAATCTTAAAATTACCTATAATTCGCATAAAGACTTAAAACAAATACTGCTTTGAATAAAACAATTGTTGCATTAATATTGTTATAGTGAATGAAAAAATTACATAAACTAATCTTTTCTAGATTTTATATCAAATCTATATATAGTTGTTGATGTATATTCTTCTTCTGGGAGTAATAAAACTGAGGGAAAACTTCTTTGATTTGGGCTATTAGGGAAGTGTTGTGTCTCTAGGCAGAATGCCGCTCTTTTCTGATATACAATATCCTGTTTTCCAGTTAAATTATGAAGATGATTTCCAGAATAAAACTGCATTCCAGGCTCTGTTGTGTAAATTTCCATACACCTTTCAGAAATTTTGTCAATAACGATAGCAGCAAAACCATAATTTACGTCATTTAAAACATAATTATGGTCATAACCTGAACCGATTTCTAATTGTTTGTCATTTTTAAAAAGGTCTTCCGAAATGGTTTTAGGTTTTCTAAAATCGAAAGGAGTATTCTCAACCTCTTGAAATTTACCAGTTGGAATCATCTTTTTATTTATTGGTAGAAACCTATCCGCATTTATTTGTAAGACATGGTTTTCTATCGAATGTGTAAAATTTCCAGATAGATTAAAGTAGGAATGATTTGTTAAATTAATAATAGTTATAGCATCAGAAGTTGCAAAATAATCTATTTCAAATTCATTATTATCTGTTAAAGTATAGATGACTTTCACTTCTAAATTACCAGGGAAACCTTGATCTAAATGTTTGGAAGTATGAGTTAGTTCTAAACAAGATTCTGATACTTGTTCTGTATTCCATACAATTGTATGAAATCCCTTATTACCTCCATGTAGTTGATTCTTTCCTTCATTATTTTCCAATAAGTATTCTTTATCATCTATTGTAAATTTGCTATTTTCAATTCTGTTTCCATATCTCCCAATAATAGCACCAAAAAAATGATCTGGTTTTTCTAAATACTCTTTTGCAGTACTGTATCCTAAAACAATATCTTTAAAAATACCCTCTTTATCAGGTACAAATAAGTTTACAATTCTACCTCCGTAATTTGTTATTTGAGATACAATTCCGTTTTTATTTTTTAGGGTAAATAACTTAATTGATTCGTTATTTAAAGTAAATTTAAAATTTTCAGGCGAGATTAATTCCATAAATCTATTTTTCAATTTTATTGATTCTAAATTGCCGAAAGTAATCTTTTTGTTGTACCACTTCTAAAATCGCTTTTCTAGCTAATTTAGGTTGCAAATCTCTATTATATAAAAGAGGATAATTAGTCCTGTTTGGTATTGGGTAGCCATTTTTCCATGACATGCCATCATGCACACCCCAAAAAGTTACTCTGTCTATTTTATCTTTATTTTTTGAGAAAATCTCAAATATTTCTTTGTACCTATTTGCCAATTTTTTTTCCACATCTTCTGGCAAACCGTTTTTATAAGGGTCAAAAAAGGTTTCAAATTCTTCTAATTGAAATTGAGACTCCATCATACTTGTACCAATTACTTGGCCTTCTTTTGTTAAAGGTAGCACATCAATATCTAACTCTGTAATCATTACTTTTATCCCAAGAGAAGCATACGCATCTATAGCCTGCTGAATGTATTCGTTTTTAGGAAAGTTTAAACCCCAATGTGCCTGAATACCAATTCCATCAATACGAATACCTTCTTTTTGAAGCATTTTTACCATTCGTACAATTCCTTCTCTTTTTTCTGGTCTCCAAGCATTAAAATCATTGTAATATAATTCTGTATCAGGAGCATATTCACTTGCATATTTAAACGCTAGTTTAACCATTTCATCACCATCACCAATACTATTTACCCAAGTTGTTGGTCTGTATAAACCATCATTATCTATAACTTCATTAACAACATCCCAAGCCTGAACTTTTCCTGCATATCTCCCTGCAACTGCTTTAATGTAAGATCGCATTTGTTCTTTTTGTTCTTCTGGATTATTAGGCTTTCCTTTTTTATTGGTAAAAAACCAAGCTGGTGTTTGGTTGTGCCATACTAATGTGTGACCAACAATAAACATATTATTTTCTTTTCCAAAAGCAACAAACTCATCAGCATCTTTAAAATTATAAACTCCAGGAGTTGGGTTTATAGATTCTGCTTTCATACAATTTTCTGGTGTAATTGTATTAAATTCCTTTTCTACAATTTTAGTCAAAGTTTCGTCTTTGCCAGAAACAATATTCAGGTTAATTGCACTACCTAATAAAAATTGTTTTTCAAAGGCAATTTTTAAGGCAACATCTTCATTTTTTTTAGTTATGGATGCATCAGTCTTTGGTTTTTTATCTGTACAAGCAGAAATTACAAACATGAAAACAAAAATGAGTTGAAAGGTAAGTTTTGTCTTTTTCATAAAATTTAGATTCCTTATTTTATTAATTTGCATATCGAACGCCTTGAACATTCATCTGTAAAGTATAAACTGAATTTAAAGCAGTTATAAAAAGTGTGTCAAAGTTCTTTCCTCCAAATGTAACGTTGGCTGTCCAACCTTTTGGGACTGAAATTTGTTCAATTTTTTGACCATCTGCATTAAAAACAGTAACACCATCTGTACCTGTTAAGTAAATATTTCCTTTATTATCTATAGTCATTCCATCAGAACCCATAGTTGTAAATAATTTTCTATTGGTTAAATTTCCGTTTTCTTGAACATCAAAAACAAAGGTTTTAGTGTCTGCTTGGTCTGCTACATACAATTTTTTTCCATCAACAGAACCAATTATACCATTTGGTTGCACGTAGTTATCATTTGATACAACAATTGGTTTATCTGCATTTGGAGGTAAATAATAAACGCTGTTTTCTTTTTGCTGTGGCTTTTTATGAGACCACCAATCACGTTGATAATAAGGATCTGTAAAATAAATTCCTCCTTTAGTATCAACCCAAAGATCATTTGGACCATTTAATTTTTCTCCTTCAAAATTGCGTACAAGAACCGTTTCTTTTTTATCTGAATTGATACGCCACAATTCGTTTTTTTCATCAGCTGCAGATAGTAAATTGCCATTATTATCAAAATAAAGTCCGTTTGAACGACCAGAAGGTTTCATATAATCTGAAACTGTGTTGTTAGTAGCATTCCATTTTAAAATTCGATCATTTGGCTGATCTGTAAAATAGACATTCCCTTCTTTGTCTGCTGCTGGTCCCTCTGTAAATTCAAAAGTATCAGAAACTAAAATTAATTTTGCACCTGCTGCAATTATTTTTAAAGTATCATTATTTTTTATTGTAGTTATATTGTTACTAGCTCCTTTATCCGATTGAACACTTTTGCTTATTTTATTATTTTGACATTTAACATTCAACATAAAAAATAAACTTAATAAGAGTAATTTTACTATAGATTTTAGTCTAATTTTCATAATAAGAAACTTTGAGTATTTAATTTTTTTCAAAAACCTTAATATAATCCACAATTAAATAATCTGAGTATTCTGAAGCAACTGGTGCTACTGGTAAATTACCTCCAACAGATAAATTTAATATTAAAAAGAATTCATCATTAAAAGGGTAAGGTTGCCCATTTGTATTGCTTGGTGTAAATGTTTTGTATTCATTATTATTGATGAGCCACGTAATTTTGTTTTCTTCCCAAACAATCGAAAAAACATAAAATATTTCATCAAAATTTTCGTCATTTGTTGTGTAATAAGTTGAGTTAAATTGATGGTTTGATAAATCTGAACCAAAATGAGCTGTGCCAAAAACCTTCTTTTGAGATTCTCCTAAATATTCCATAATAT
>Ga0308001_10001320_pt1 | contig 11242 bp, 7 predicted proteins | sample Neamet5_FD_203167 | JGI IMG/M metagenome (GOLD analysis project Ga0308001, IMG submission 203167) | Marine microbial communities from water near the shore, Antarctic Ocean - #5 | ecosystem: Environmental > Aquatic > Marine > Unclassified | place: Southern Ocean | collected 2014-06-04
TAGATTCTATAAAATCTATTTCTATTTTTTTTGGATCATTTTCAATATCAAATTTCGCATTAAAATTTTGAACTGAACCAAAAAATAAAGGTCCCCAAATTTCATAAACTTTTGTTCCATCTTCTTTTACGCGTTTTCTAGCTCTAATCATAGTGGCATTTTCCCATGCAAAAACTAATGCAGAAATAATAACTCCTACAATTACTGCTATCGCTAAATCTTGCCAAACAGTTATGGCAGATACAGTGATTAAAACAAAAGCATCTGATTTAGGTATTTTGTGTATAATTCTAAAACTACTCCAGGCAAATGTCCCAACCACTACCATAAACATTACTCCTACAAGTGCTGCAATAGGAATTTTTTCTATTATATTAGAACCAAAAAGAATAAAAAGTAATAAAGAAATTGATGCTGTTATTCCAGATAAGCGTCCTCTTCCTCCAGAATTTACATTTATAATGGATTGACCAATCATCGCACATCCACCCATTCCTCCAAAAAGTCCATTTAAAAAGTTAGCTCCTCCCTGAGCTAAGCATTCCCGATTTCCGCTTCCACGAGTCTGTGTGATTTCATCAATTAAATTGAGAGTCATTAACGATTCAATAAGTCCTACTGCCGCCAATAAGAAGGCTGTTGACAAAATTAAATTCCAGTTCCCTTCAAGAGTATAAAATAATTCCAAAGTCTTTCCTTGAAAGACCGGTAACCCTCCTTTTAAACCTTCGCCGCCTCCATCAGAAATAAAGGAACCTACTGTAGAAACTTCAAGCCCTCCAAATGTTGTGATTAATGCTACAACTATTATAGCAATTAAAGCTGCTGGCACCTTAGTTGTTAATTTAGGAAGATAATACATAATTAACATGGTAGTGCCAATCAAGCAAAGCATGGTATATAATTCAACTCCACTAATCCACTGAACCCCAATAGATGTATTTTTCTGAAATAAACTTAGTTGTGATAAAAAAATTACAATCGCTAATCCGTTAACAAATCCCATCATAACAGAATGTGGAATTAATCGGACAAATTTACCGAGTTTAAAAACTCCGGCTAATACTTGAACAAAGCCAACAATTAAAAGAGTAATGAAAAGCCAATGCAATCCTAAATTTTCAATAGGATTTAAAAAATTATTTCCAACTTCATTTCCTTTTTGAATCATATTAATCATAACAACTGCCATAGCTCCAGTAGCGCCAGAAATCATTCCTGGTCTTCCTCCAAAAAGAGCAGTAATTATTCCCATGATAAATGCACCATATAGGCCAACTAGCGGATCAATTCCAGCGATAAATGCAAAAGCTACTGCTTCTGGAACTAATGCCAATGCAACAGTTAATCCAGAAAGTATATCATTTTTTGGATTTTTACTAAGGTTTCTAAAAAATTTGTTCAAGAATAGTAATTTTTAAAGCTCAAAAGTAATCTATTACAATACGTAAGAATTTTTAAAAATTAGTCTAGTAATATTTTTATTTTATTGTTGGTTATAAAGAGATATAAGTGAGGTTTCAATAAAAAAACAATATAATTTTTGTTGAATTGAGCTGTAATTATGTTTGTTTTTATTAAAATTTAGAACGAGAATTGTTTTATAACGTACTAATTTTCAGATAATTCAAACCATCGCAATGTTTTTTTCTCTAGTTCTTGATCAAGCGTACTAAGTTTAATAGAATAATCTTCAATTTCTTTTGGATTTAAATCGTCATTAATAAAATGATTTTGAATTTCTTTTTTTTGATTTTCAATTTTCTTTATATCCTGTTCTATTTTTTTAAACTCTTTTTGCTTTTTAAAATTTAGAGTAGAATTCACACTAGTTTTTTTCCAATCTTTTTTTGATTTTTTATCAACTGCATTAGAGATGTTTTTTTCTTGAACTTTGGAGTCTTCATAAGTTCTGTAATCAGAATAATTTCCAGGAAAATTTTCTATAACACCATCTCCTTTAAAAACAAATAAATGATCTACGATTTTATCCATAAAATATCTATCATGGGATACTACTAGTAAACATCCTGGAAAGTCTAATAAAAAACTTTCAAGCACATTAAGTGTAATTATGTCTAGATCATTAGTAGGTTCATCAAGAATTAAAAAGTTTGGATTTTGAATTAAAACCGTACACAGATATAATCGTTTTCGTTCACCTCCACTTAATTTTTCTACAAAATCGTATTGTTTTTTTCTATCAAACAAAAAACGTTCTAGTAATTGCTGTGCCGATATTTTGTGTCCTTTTTTTAATGGAATAAAATCTCCATACTCTCTGATTAAATCAATTACTTTTTGCCCCTGTTTGATGGTAATTCCTTTTTGAGTGTAGTATCCAAATTTTAAGGTTTCTCCCCAAATAATTTTTCCACCATCAACTGTCTCATTAGAGGTTAGTAGATTTAAGAAGGTTGATTTACCAGAACCATTTTTGCCAATGATACCTATTCGATCTTTTCGTTGAAACATGTAATTAAAATGATCTAATATAATTTTATCCCCAAATGCTTTTTGAACTTTATGCATTTCTATCATTTTACTTCCCAAGCGCTCCATATTGATTTCTAATTGAACTTGGTGTTCGTTACGTCTTTGACTGGCTTTTTCTTTTATTTCTTTAAAATCCTGAATTCTAGATTTTGATTTTGTTGTTCTAGCCTTTGGTTGTTTTCGCATCCAATCTAATTCTTTTTTGAAATGCAACTTAGTTTTATGAGCTTCCACATTTTCTTGAGCAATACGAGCTTCTCTTTTTTCAAGGTAGTAGGAATAATTTCCTTTATAAGAGTATAAATTTCCTTGATCTAGTTCAATTATTTCATTGCAGACACGTTCTAAAAAATAACGATCATGGGTTACCATAAGTAATGAAATTTTTTCTTTAGTAAAATAATTCTCTAACCATTCAATCATTTCTAAGTCTATATGATTAGTAGGTTCATCAAGAATTAATAATTCAGGTTGTCTTAATAATGCATTACATAGTGCTATTCTCTTTTTTTGACCTCCCGATAAGCTTCCAACTTTAAGTTTTAGATCATCTAACTTTAGTTTAAATAGAATTTTCTTGTATTGAGTTTCAAAATCCCAAGCTTGGAATTGATCCATTGCTTCAAATGCTTTTTGATAAGCTTCTTGGTCTTCTGGGTTCTCTAAAGATTTATTGTATTGAGCTATTACTTTTAAAATAGGATTATCGGCTAGTAAAATACTTTCTTCAATTGTTAGTTCAGAATTTAAATTAGGCTCTTGAGCTAAATACGCTACGCGAGTCCCTTTTCTAATTACAACATTACCTTGATCAGGTTTATCCTCACCCGCTATGATATTTAATATGGAGGTCTTTCCACTTCCGTTTTTTGCAATTAAGGCAATTTTTTGACCTTTGTTTATTCCAAAAGATATGGGTTTGAAAATTATTTTTTCACCATAAGATTTTGAAATACCTTCAACAGAAAGTAGATTCATAAGATTTGGATTCTTTTAAAGATTTACAAAAATACACATTCAAAGTGTGGTATTAATTTTTAATCAATCAACCTTTTAGATTTTTTTGTTGATTTTTGTAATTGTTAAATCTTTTTTGTAAAAAAAAGTCCCTGTAAGAGATATGCTTTCAGGGACTTAATTGAGTTAAAATATTATAATTTGTTATTCAGGTATTCCAGTTCCTCCTTCAAGAGGAGCCCAGTTTGAATGCATTATTTTCCATCCATTTTCTGTTGAAATCCAAACAGAGGATGCTCTAGTACTGTAGTCAATTTTATCACCCTCACCAACAGTGTAATCTCCTTTGGCATAAAAGGTTAAGACAGCGGTACTTGAGTCAGGTGAAAGGGCTACATTAATATCATATAATTCAAATTCTCCCCATACAGCTGCTGCTTCTGTATCAAACCTGTCTGAATTCATTGTATAAAACTTACTTAAGTTTGAATCTCCAGTTGAAAAAGGTATATTTTGATCAACATGCTTATCGAATTCTTCTAAGTTTTGTGTAAGAATTGCATCTTGAAGTTTTACTGCTTTTTCTTTTAAAGCACTAACAATATCTTCATCAGAAACTTTTGTTTCAGCAGTTGGTTGACAAGCTGCAAATAATATCACAGCCATTAATAGAAATAATTTTTTCATATTTTTTTTTTGATTAATATTCGTTTAAGTTATTAAATAATATTTTAGTAATCTATTCAGTTTTATTCTTTTGATATTTTGTTTTATACCTTTTCCATAATTTAGTTTGATGACTTTCAAGGCTTAATTCACGACCTGAAATAAAAGCTTTATCAATTTGATTTGATCTCATATCTAAGGCATCCCCTTGGCTAATAAATAAGGTAGCATCTTTTCCGGGGATTAGTGTTCCAACTCTGTTGTCTATTCCTAATATTTTGGCAGTATTAGAGGTGATTAGTTTTAATGCATCTTCTTTGTCTAATCCTTGACCAACAACTTGCCCAGCATAAAAAGGTAGGTTTCTTATTTGAAAATTTGATGAACCACCATTGTTTATACCTACAGTTATTCCTGCATCGTAAAGTATTTTGGGTAGCTTGTAAGGCATGTCATAATCGCTTTGAGAACTATTTGGTAGTCTATGGGTTGTACTTACTAACACAGGAACCTGTCTAGACTTTAATAATTCTAAGGTTTTATAGGATTCTTCTGCGCCAACTAGAACAATATTATTTAAATTGTTATGAATACTAAATGCAACAGCGTCAATAATACCTTTTTCATCGTCAACATGTATAAATAAACGCTGAGATCCATTAAATAAACCACTCATACTTTTAAATGACAAGTTTTTGGTTATTGAAGAACCTTGATTATAGGTTTTACTATCACTAAAAAATTGTTGTATTTCTTTAACATTTTTGCCGTAATTTAAATTTGGTTTTAATGAAGGATCTTCGCCCATCCAAGTACGACCTCTTCTAAAAGTATTAGGCCAATTTAAATGTATTCCGTCATCTGCTTTAATTGCGGCATCTTCCCAATTCCAAGCATCCAACTGTACTATAGATGAAGTACCAGAAATGGTTCCTCCTTGTGGACTAACTTGAGCTATTAAAACTCCATTAGGTCTCATGCTTTCTACCACTTTAGATTCTGAGTTATACGCAATTAAACTTCTAATATGTGGAATCATTTCTCCAATTTCATCTTTATCATTGGATGCTCTTACAGCATCTACTTCTACAAGTCCAAGAGTTGTATTGGCTCCAATGAATCCTGGATAAATATGTTTTCCTTTAGCATCTATTAAAGTTATGTCTACTAATTCTTTTGTTTCTTTAATATTAACACTATTGTAGTAGCTTGCTTTTGAACTTACCGTAGTTAGTTTTCCGTTGGAAAAAATAATGATACTATTCTCAATTACAGTCCCATCACCAATATGTGCCACTCCACCAATAATAGCAATCGTATTGGATTGAGCTGGAGCTGGAGTTTGTTGAGCATTAATAGTTGATAGTGTAAGAGCTATTAGTACAAATAAATTTTTTATATAATTCATAATTTAAATATTTTATAAGTTATTCAGATTCACAGTGAAGGATTTCTTTTTTTGTTTTTTTTATGGGTTGAGTTGCCATGCCTTTATTTTTCATTTCATGCATCATATTGATAAGTTTTAGACGTTCTACTTTAATATCTTTTCTAGCTTGAACATCTTGATCTTTGTCAAAATATATTGTTCCTTCAATCATGGTTTTTTCTGCTATGGCATATACTGACATCGGATGATTATTCCACAGTACTAAATCCGCATCTTTTCCAATTTTCATACTTCCTAATCGATCATCAAGGTGCAATAGTTTTGCAGGATTTAAGGTGATGAATTTCCACGCATCTTCTTCACTTACACCTCCATATTTAACTGATTTAGCAGCTTCTTGGTTTAAACGTCTGGACATCTCTGCACTATCACTGTTTATAGCCGTAACAACACCCACCTCGTGCATAATAGCAGCGTTATATGGAATGGCATCATTCACTTCAAATTTATATGCCCACCAGTCACTAAATGTTGATGCTCCAACTCCATGTGCTTTCATTTTATCTGCTACTTTATAACCTTCTAAAATATGTGTGAAAGTATTAATATTGAAATCAAAACTTTCAGCAACCTTCATAAGCATATTTATTTCGCTTTGTACATAGGAGTGACAACTAATAAAACGTTCTTTATTTAATATTTCTAAAAGAACTTCCATTTCGATATCTTTTCGGTAAGGTTTTCCGTTGTTTTTAATAACTCCGTACTCTTTTGCTCTGCTGAAATAGTCCATATATAATTGTTCTACACCCATTCTTGTCTGTGGAAATCTGCTGTAGCTTTGCCAATTAGATTGTTTAACATTTTCACCTAGTGCAAACTTGATAAACTTGGGTGCGTTTTTGTACAACAAGTTACTAGAGTTTTCACCCCATTTCAATTTGATAATGGCAGACTGTCCTCCAATAGGATTAGCTGAACCATGTAGGATTTGAATTGTAGTTACACCACCTGCAAGGTTTCTATATATATTAACATCTTCATCATCTACCACTTCTGCTATGGAGACCTCAGCAGAAGAATTATGTCCACCTTCATTTATACTGGATGCTGCAATATGAGAATGCTCGTCAATTATTCCAGTTGTAAGATGTTTTCCTGTAGCGTCGATTATTACGGCTCCACGATTATTTAAATTTTTTCCTATGCTATGAATTTTTCCCTCTTTTACAAGAACATCTGTATTTATAAGGATTCCCTCTTTTTCGTTTGTCCAAACTGTCGCATTTTTAAATAAAGTAGTTTTTTGTTTGGGAAGAGTAGAAAATCCATAGGCACCATTAGGGAAAGTTACGGGATGTATATTTGGAGCACTTTCTTTTTTTGTTTTTGTATCTTTTTTCTTCTTTTCAATTTCTTTTAGTTTTGCACTAAACTGCTGTTCTTTTCCATTAGAAAGAAATAATTTTCCTGAAATGAATTTTTCAGAATTAGCTAGAGCTCTTAGTCGAACATGTCCACCAGAAATACTATCGCCATTGGCAAAAGAAGTTTGTAGCCAATTATCTTTAAAACTCACAGAAGATTTTAATACTTTCTTGTTTAAAGTAACCTTAGATTTTAATTTACTTGGAGTTCCACTTAAGTTTATTGTATAAGATTTGTCATCTATATTAATGGTATATTCTCCTCTTATGTCATTTACTTCCATTGAAGAAACAACATCTCTATAACCCTTTACCCAGTTTTCATGAATAATGGTTTTTGTTTCAAAAATATCTCCCGATGTAATCAAAAAATTAGCATATGCCCCTTTGTTTAGGTTTCCTAATTTTGATGATTGGTTAAGTAAAGCTGCTGGAAATGTAGTTAGAGCTTCTAAGGCCGTGGTTTTATCTAGTCCATGCTTAACGGCACTAATTAAATTGCTACTTAAATCTTTTGGAGATTTTAAGCCATTTGTTGTAATGGCAAAACGAATATTATTCTGTGCCATTACCGCTGGATTTGTAGGTCGTTGATTCCATTCACGCATGTCTTCAATATCTAATTTATCAGTCAAAAAAGTATCATTTACATCGTAAGGCTTAGGAAAGTTTAAGGGCAAAATAAAGGAAGCATTGGTGTTTTTAATAGTTTCAATACGTTCATACTCATTTCCAGATCCTAAAAACACGTACTGTATTCCAAATTCATCACCAACCTTATCAGTTCTTATTGTATTTGCTCGGCTTCCGGAACTCATTATTTGAATTTCCCTTTTATTTTTTAAATGTCTTTCTATAGCAAGATCTTTATTTGATATGTTTCCTTTTGAATACCAATTGGCATCTAAGTAAAATTGTCTAAGCAATGCTAAGGTTCCCATTATGGAGGAAGGGTAAGATTGAGAAGATAACAAGCTTTTGTTTGTTGATAAAAATTCACTAGAACTATCGTCCAATACGCGTAGAGCATCTCCACCTTCTGGAGTAAGTGCAATAAGAGCTCCTGTGCCTCTCATTATTCCGTCTGCACGGTGTGTGTTTACAACTCCAAAACCAGCTTTACGAAATTCTTTTGCAGATTTATCATCAAACTTGTAGAAATCCAAAGCATTTTGATCAGAGCGAATATGATCATTCCAATAAAAACCTTCTCTTTCTGGGTCATATTGTGGTGACCTCCCTTGGCCAGATCTAGTTGGTTTCTTTATTCCAAAAGAGGTAAAAACATCAATAAATGAAGGGTAAATAGTTTTTCCTGTACCATCAATAATAAATGTATTAATTGGAAGTTTTAATGATTTTTTTGAATCAACAACCTTTCCGTCTTTTATCAAAAGAGTCCCTTTTTCTATAACTGTAGATGGTGAAACGTAAATTTTAACATTTGTAATTGCCGTATAATTTGAATTAATGTGGCTTACTCCATCATTTTTTGGAAAATAGACCTCTTGTGCTGAGAGTGTCATTACAGTAAGCATTAAAATATACGATAGTGCTGTTTTGTGCATTATTTATTATTTAAGTTATTATATAAAATTAATTAAAAATATTAATTTTTGCTATGATTTTTAAATTAATTATCTGATATTAAGTAGACTAATTCATGTATTTTACTGATTTGTAATACATACTAAAATTTTATAATTATGAAAAAAACTTTATTTAGATTTATTTTAATTCTGTTTATTCTTTTTTGTGCAAATGAAATTAATTCTCAGGATTTAAAATGGACACCAGAGGAGAGTATGAAAATAAAGTCTATTGGTCAAGTAAACGTTTCACAGAATGGAAAATATATTGCTTACGTAGTAAGAGAAGCAGTTATGGAAGAAGAAAAATCGGAATATTTGAGTCAGATATGGATTTCTGCGAGTGACAAATCATCAAACGAAAAATATACACACTCTAAAAAATCAAGTACATCTCCAAAATTTTCACCTAATGGAAAATTATTAGCATTTTTATCTGTAAGATCTGGAAAAAATCAAATCTGGCTAATGAATTCTTTTGGTGGAGAAGCAAAAAAAATAACAGATACTAAAAGTGGAATAAATAATTTTAAATGGTCTTCTGATGGTGAATTAATAGCCTTCACAATGAATGATCCTGAAACAGAAGATGAAAAAAAATTAAAAAAAGAAAAGAGAGATGTTGTTCTTGTAGATAAAAATTTTAAATACGCTCATCTTTATACAATAAATCCAAATGACAAAAAATCCTTAAAAAAAATCACCACTGGTAATTACTCAATTAATTCGTTTGATTGGTCTCCAAACGGAAAAAATATAGTTTTCTCTCACCAAAAAGACACCAATATTAATACTGGATTTATTAATACAGATATTTCTACGGTACAGCTTAATGGTGGTATTGTTAAGAATTTGATTGATAGACCTGGATTAGATTCTAGTCCTCAATATTCCAATGATGGAAAATCCATAGCTTTTGTTTCTTCTGGTGGTCAAATTGAACCAATTGGCTTAAAAGATATTTATGTATACTCCACGGTAAATAAAGAAATTAAAAAACTTACAAGTACACCTAACAGAGACGCTAATATTCTGAGTTGGAGTTCGGATAATAAAGAAATAATAATTATTGAAACTATTGGTACTAATAGCCAAGTAATGCGTGTCGAGGCAAACGGAAATAAAATAAAGTACATAACATCAAAAGAAGATTTAAAATATCCTGTTGGATATTTTAGTTCTGTAGCTTTTGATAAAACAGCAAACTTGATGGCCTATTGTTATGAAGATTTAAAAACTCCTATTGAGGTTTACTTTTCTAAAACAAATAACTTTAAAAACACAAAAATTAGTAGTATTAACTCTAAAGAGCGATATCCTGAGCTTGCTATTTCAGAATGTATTAAATGGAAATCTAAAGATGGATTAGAAATAGAAGGAATATTGACTTATCCGAAAAATTATGAAAAAGGAAAAAAATATCCTGTTATTCTTCAAATTCATGGTGGACCTGCGGGAGTTTTTTCAGAAAGATTTAATGGAAGACCTGGAATATATATGACCGAATATTTTGCAGAAAAAGGGTATGTTACGATTAAACCTAACCCAAGAGGAAGTACTGGTTATGGAAAAGATTTTAGGTATGCTAATTACAAAGACTGGGGTTATGGAGATTTTGATGATGTAACCACAGGAGTTGATAAGGTTATTGAGATGGGAATAGCAGATGAAAATAAACAATTTGTAATGGGGTGGAGTTATGGTGGATATTTAACAAGTTTTGTAGTAACTAAAACAGACAGATTCAAAGCAGCTAGTATGGGTGCAGGACTTCCTAACTTAATAAGTATGGTAACTACCACAGATATACAAGATTATTTAGTTGGTCACTTAGGTGGTGAATTTTGGGATGATTACAAAACATATGAAAAACATTCAGCTATATACCAAATAAAAAATACGGTAACTCCAACTCAGGTAATTCATGGCGATAAGGATTTGAGAGTACCTTTTACTCAAGGTCAAGAGTTTTATAGAGCACTGAGCCGATTAGGGGTAAGTACAGAAATGATAGTGTATCCTAGAACTCCCCATAGCCCTAGAGAACCCAAGTTGCTGATGGATGTTTCTGAAAGAATTTTAAAATGGTTTGAAGAATATATGCCTAAATAACTTGGACAGAACCCAAGTATTTTAATGATTGTAAAAATTACAATTGGGTTTTAGAAATACTTTTTATAAATAAGGTTTTTTATGTATTGGGGTTGTAAATTATTTTTTAGATTTTTATTGGAAGACCCGTTTATTCAATAATTTCGTAGTTTATATTGAGTTTACGAAAAGCTCTTAAAGCAGATCCAAAATTTTTATCTTCAATCTCAATATCTACAGGATCTCCTTCTAACATTATATCAGTAAGTTCAATTGATAGGGATTTTTCAATATTAGATGAAATCGCTGTAATACATTCTGCTATTGCTCTTTTATCTGGTCTATGCGCATCACAAGACAATAAGTTTAATTTCATTACAATGATTTGATATATGCAATATACTTGATTTGATTAATTCTAGATTATAATTGCTATACTTTCTGTTCTTTTTTATTATTAATAAATTTCTTCTAATTTTCCTTTGTAATATTATTGAATGTTTAAATGCATATCTTTGTAAAGTATTAAAAAACATCTAATAAAAGATGTTTTTATTAATTTCCATTTGTCCATGATCTTAGTAGACAAATTACTGGAACTTACATTGTAGTGATGGAGAGCAAAC
>Ga0308001_10001321_pt1 | contig 11237 bp, 11 predicted proteins | sample Neamet5_FD_203167 | JGI IMG/M metagenome (GOLD analysis project Ga0308001, IMG submission 203167) | Marine microbial communities from water near the shore, Antarctic Ocean - #5 | ecosystem: Environmental > Aquatic > Marine > Unclassified | place: Southern Ocean | collected 2014-06-04
AGATATTAAAAGAGGATAAAGATATTCCTAACCAAATAAGGTAATTTCCCAAGTAAAGCGGATGCCTTACCATTGAATACATTCCGGAAGAATTTAATACATCAGCAACTTGCTCTTTTGTATTCCTTCCACTAGTACCTTTAGGTGTAGTTCCTATTGTATAGAATCGAACAAAAAAACCTAAAATAGATATTGAAATAGCTATCAACATAAAAAGGCTTTGTTCTTTGTAATTAATTAAAGAATAATCTGTTAAGTAAATAAATGGCACTGACAAAACAAAAAGAAGTATTGGAAACTGCCCCCTATATTTAAATAAAAAATTACCTTGTTTTTCGAATGATTGCACTAAAGCCATAAATAATATAGTATCTTTGTAAAATTAGGTAGCAAATTTATTAAATATATGTCAGAATTAATCAAACATTCATTAGAATTTCCAATAAATTCATCAGTAAGTATATTATATAAACGTCTTAGCACACCTAGTGGATTAGCTGAATGGTTTGCTGATGATGTAATAGTTAAAGATAAAATATTTACTTTTTTTTGGGACGGAAGTGAACAAGAAGCAAAATTAATAAAATTAAAAACTGATCACTTTATTCGCTTTAAGTGGGAGGATAATTACACAAAAGAAGATTATTTTGAATTCCTCATACAAGTTGATGAAATGACTTCAGATGTCTCCTTGATTATTACTGATTTTGCAGAAGATATTCAAGATTTAGAAGAACAAACTAATCTTTGGAGTAAACAAATAAGTCTTCTTAAAATGGCTATTGGTTCATAATTCTTAATTTATTTTTTTATGAAACGGCTACACCTTTTCCTAATCAAAGCATTTATAAGCACATTTACGGCAACATTTTTTATTGCAATTTTTTTATTGTTAATGCAATTCCTTTGGAAATATATAGATGACCTAGTAGGAAAAGGGCTTGAATTTACACAAATTGCTGAACTTATCTTTTACGCATCAGCTCGTTTTGTTCCAATTGCACTACCAATTGCTATGCTACTTTCCTCTGTAATGGTATTTGGAAAACTTGGAGAAAACTATGAACTTGCAGCACTAAAGGCGTCAGGAATTTCACTTACTAGGATACTTTTTCCACTAACCATTTTTGTCATTATTATAAGTTATTCCTCTTTTCTATTCTCAAACTATGTAATGCCAATTGCTAATCTTAAAAATGGAAGTATGATATATGACATCCAAAAAAAGAAACCTGCATTAAATATAAAAGAAGGTGTCTTCTATAAAGATATTGAAGGATTTAGTATCAAAGTAAGCCAAAAGGATGATGATGGTAATACTTTAAATAATATCATTATTTACGATCATACAGCAAAAAATGGTAACGATAAAGTTATTATTGCTGAAAGTGGAAAAATGCAATTAACAAAAGATGAACAATTTTTAGAACTAATTTTATTGAATGGTCATTCCTACATAGACATTGCAAAGAATAATAGAAAAGATAAAAAACCTTACAGAACTACACATTTTAAGGAAAATTTAATAAGATTTAATTTATCAAGTTTTAGCACAATGAACAATAGTGAAGACTTATATAAGGGACATTACGCTATGTTAAGCAATAAACAATTAGCCATAGCGATAGATTCTCTAAATATAAAATTTCAAGAGAGAAAAGAAACTTTTACAAATAACATAATAGAAAAATATAATCCAAAATTTGAATCGGATAGCATAATTACTTTAGATAGTTTAAGTTTATCAAAACAAAAACAACAATTTGATATAGCAATTAATAAATTAAGAACTATTAAGTCAATTGTACAATCCAATAAGAATGATTTGGATTATCGTAAAGTAATTATTACTAAACACGAAATAGAGTGGCACAGAAAGATCAGTTTAGCTACAGCATGTATAATTTTATTTTTAATAGGATCCTCAATGGGAGCAATCATTAGAAAGGGAGGATTTGGTCTCCCAGTTTTGATTTCAGTATTCTTTTTTTTAATATATCATGTATTAAGTATTATCGGAGAAAAGTCAGCGAAAGATTTAAGCATGGATGCAATAGAGGGTATTTGGTTAGCTAATATAGTTTTTTTACCTGTTGCATTGTTTCTTGTCTACAAGGCAAAAAATGACTCTCAATTATTTGATTTTAGCTCCTTGTTTAAAAGAATTGGATATTTAATAAACAAATAATAAATAATGTGTATAGTTTTTTTGCAATAAAGCTATACATTCTATAATATTTAGTACTTTTGCAAACTTAAATTGAGAAATAATCAATTAATTAAAAGTAAAAAATAAAGTAAATCTTAGTATTTTTACGTCCTAAAATTAGAATATGAGTTTCAACACAATAGAAGAAGCACTTAAGGATATTAAAGCTGGTAAAATAGTCATTGTAATTGATGATGAAAATAGAGAAAATGAAGGCGATTTTGTAGCTGCAGCTGAAATGGCTACTTCAGAAATGATTAACTTTATGGCTACTCATGGTAGAGGCCTTATTTGTACTCCGCTTCTTGAAAGTAGATGTAAAAAATTAGGTTTGGAACTAATGATTGGTAAAAATACAGCCGCTTTCGAAACTCCTTTTACAATTTCAGTTGACCTAATAGGCCATGGATGTACAACAGGCATTTCTGCTTCAGATAGAGCCAAGACAGTTAAAGCACTTGTTGATCCAAACATTAATCCAACTGAATTAGGTAAGCCTGGACATATATTTCCTTTAAAAGCAAGAGAAGGAGGGGTATTAAGAAGAGCAGGACATACAGAAGCTGCTGTTGATTTAGCTCGTCTTGCAGGGCTAGAGCCAGCAGGAGTTATAGTAGAAATATTGAATGAGGACGGGTCAATGGCAAGGACCCCAGAACTACATAAAATTGCTGAAAAATTTAATTTAAAATTTATAACAATTAAGGACTTAATAGAATACAGGATGAAAAATGAATCATTAATAACAGAAGAAGCTGAAATACAATTACCAACTGATTACGGAGATTTTAAGATGAAAGCTTTTAAGCAAACAACTAACGGACAATTACATTTGGCTATTTACAAAGGTGAATGGAAAGAAGATGAAGATATACTTGTTAGAGTGCACTCATCTTGCATGACAGGAGATATATTCGGTTCATGCAGATGCGATTGTGGCCCTCAATTACAAACTGCGCTTAAAAAAATTGAAACTGAAGGAAAAGGCATATTAGTTTATATGAACCAGGAAGGAAGAGGTATTGGACTATTAGGTAAGTTGAAAGCTTATGAATTGCAAGAAAAAGGTAGAGATACTGTTGAGGCAAATACTGAATTAGGATTTAATGCTGATGATAGAGATTATGGTGTTGGAGCTCAAATACTAAGGGCAATGAAAGTAAGTAAAATTAGATTATTAAGTAATAATCCTAAAAAAAGAGTAGGCCTTATGGGTTATGGAATTGAGATCACGGAAAGCGTAGCTTTAGAGATAGACTCTAACATTCATAATGAATTTTACCTAAAAACCAAGAGAGACAAAATGGGTCATGCTCTTAAAAAATTAAATGACTAAAGAACCTATTATTTTAGCAATAGAATCATCCTGTGATGATACTTCTGCTGCTATATTAAAAGGGAAAAAAATATTATCAAATATTGTAGCCAATCAGCAAGTACATTCATTATATGGTGGTGTGGTACCTGAGTTAGCTTCACGAGCACATCAACAAAATATTATACCCGTTGTAGATGCAGCAATTAAAAAAGCAAATATTAATAAAAAAGATATTTCAGCTATTGCATTTACAAAAGGTCCTGGTCTTCTAGGTTCACTTTTAGTTGGCAGCTCTTTTGCAAAATCCTTTGCTCTGGGTATGAATATACCTCTTATAGCTGTAAACCATATGCAAGGCCATATACTTTCCCACTTTATTGACGAAGGAGAGGATAATCCTAAATTTCCATTTTTATGTCTTACAGTTTCAGGTGGTCATACTCAAATTATAAGAGTCGATGATGCTAGCAATATGCAAATAATTGGCACTACAATTGACGATGCTGCAGGAGAAGCTTTTGATAAATCAGCAAAAATATTAGGATTACCATATCCAGGTGGACCACACATTGACAAGCTTGCAAAAAATGGAAATATTCATGCCTTTGAATTTGGAAAACCTAAAATAAAAGAGTTAGATTTTAGCTTTAGTGGACTTAAGACTTCTATCCTTTATAAAATACAGAACAACCTACAAAAAAATCCTAGATTCATAGAAGAGAATTTGGAAGATTTATGCGCCTCTATTCAGCATAGTATTGTAAATATTTTAATCAATAAGTTAGAAAAAGCAATAAAATTAACAGAGATAAAACAATTAGCTATTGCTGGTGGAGTGTCAGCTAATTCTTACTTAAGAAATGAATTAGAAAAATTAGCAAAAGAAAAATCATATCAGTTATTCATACCAAAATTTGAATACTGTACAGACAATGCAGCTATGATTGCTATAGCTGGTTATTTCAAATATTTAGATAAAGATTTTGCTGACCAAAGTGAAACCCCTTCTGCTAGGCTATCCTTTTAAAAAGATAATTGTAATATCAATTGCTTCTTGTAAATCTTTTGGGAATTTATCTAAACTATAAGGATGAAAACCTCCTAAAACATGATTAGCTCCATCAATAACATGTAATTGTGTATTTGTATTCCAACTTTTTATATTCTCTGCTTCACAAAGTAAAACAGTAGGATCTTCACTACCATGAACTATTAAATGAGGAATACTCATAATAGAAAGCGAATTTTGGATATCCAAGCGCGAAGCAAACTCAATACAGTTTTCGTAAAACTGATAGTACATTGGCATATTCTGTTTTGTTCTTGAATTGTAAATATATGCAACACCCAATTTTTTCCATTTAGCCAATTTTTCTTTTTTAGGTAATCTATCCAAAAAATTAGAAGGGGAAGCCCATGAAATTATTTTTCTCACTCTATTATCTTCAGCAGATTTTAACATTGCAATACTACCACCTCTACTATGTCCAAATAGTGAAATTTTTGCAGCATCAATTTCTCCTCTTAGTTCCTTACAATTCTCTATCCAATCCAATACTAAACTTAAATCATCTAATTCTTTACAAAAATTATTATTTCCAAAAGATTTTAAATCACCAAAATTAATTGGATCGTTTATTGTTGTGCCATTGTATGAAAAATTGAATTTTACAAATACAATATCCTGTTCTGCAAAATGAGTTGCAATTTTATTAAAAGGTCCCCAGTCCTTAAACCCTTTAAAACCATGACAAAAAACAACTACTTGTTTGACTTGTTTATTTGCTTTAAAAATAGCATCAATTAAAATTGAATTATCTGAAGAGCCATCAATAATTATATTATCTAACTTTTTTATCATGATACAAAAATAAAAAAAGCCGAACAAATGCTCAGCTTTTCTTTTATCTATTAAAAACTAATTAAATAGTTACACCCATTAATTCAGCCATCATTTTCCCAATTTCAGCAGGAGATTCTGCAACTGTAATACCACACTCACGCATAATAGCCATTTTTGCTTCAGCAGTATCTTCAGCTCCTCCTACAATTGCACCAGCATGTCCCATAGTTCTTCCTGCAGGAGCAGTTTGTCCTGCAATAAAACCAACTACTGGTTTAGTGCCATTTACTTTAATCCATTTTGCAGCATCTGCTTCTAACTGCCCACCAATTTCTCCAATCATGATAATTCCATCAGTTTCTGGATCATTCATAAAAAGTTCAACTGCTTGCTTAGTAGTAGTTCCGATAATAGGATCACCACCGATACCAATAGCAGTTGAAATACCCATACCTGCTTTTACAACTTGGTCAGCAGCTTCATATGTTAAAGTCCCTGACTTTGAAACAACACCAATTCTACCTTTTTTAAAAACAAAACCTGGCATGATACCACATTTAGCTTCTTCAGGAGTAATAACTCCTGGGCAGTTAGGACCAACTAACGTACACGATTTATCGGAGATATACTCTTTTACCATAATCATATCTCTAGTAGGGATTCCTTCTGTAATACAAATGATTACTTTAATTCCTGATTCAGCAGCTTCCATTATCGCATCAGCAGCAAATGCTGGAGGAACAAAAATCATTGAAGTATTAGCTCCTGCTTTATTAACTGCTTCACTAACAGTATTAAATACAGGTCTATCCAAATGAGTTTTCCCTCCTTTTCCAGGAGTAACACCACCAACAACATTTGTTCCGTACTCAATCATTTGTTCTGCATGAAAAGTACCTTCAGTACCTGTAAAACCTTGTACAATTATTTTAGAATCCTTATTAACTAATACACTCATTGATTTGATTTTTAATTTGGTTTGCAAAATTAGAACATTATAGCTATTAACAAAGGTTTTTGAATACTTTTGCAGAATGAATAATTTACTTCAAGAAGATACTATTTGTGCACTAGCAACAGGAGGAGGATTGAGTGCTATTGCCGTAATTCGTTTATCAGGAAAAGATTCTATTAAAATTACAAATACTATTTTCAGTAGGGATATTTTAAATATCAAATCGCATACTATACATTTTGGCACAATATCTAAAGACAATAAAATTATTGATGAAGTACTAGTAAGTGTTTTTAAAAACGGAAAATCTTATACAGGAGAAGAAACAGTAGAAATATCATGCCACGGATCAACTTTCATACAGAACAAACTATTACAATTATTTATAACTGAAGGATGCAGAATGGCAACTGCTGGAGAGTTTACTATGCGTGCTTTCAGAAATGGAAAGTTAGATTTATCCCAAGCTGAATCAGTAGCAGATTTAATTGCTTCAGAAAGTGAGACTGCTCATCAAACGGCATTAAAACAACTAAGGGGTGGTTTCTCTAATCAATTACAGAAACTTAGGACAAAGCTTATCGATTTCGCTTCATTAATTGAACTAGAATTAGATTTTTCAGAAGAAGATGTAGAATTTGCAGACAGAAAGCAATTCGAAAAACTATTGGATGCCTTAAAGCAAGAATTAAAAAAACTAGTTCAATCTTTCAAGCTAGGTAATGTTATTAAAAATGGTATTCCAGTTGCAATTTTAGGAGCCCCAAATGTTGGTAAATCTACATTACTTAACACACTTTTAAATGAAGAAAAAGCAATAGTATCCGACATTGCAGGAACAACTCGTGATGCTATTGAAGACAACTTAAATATTAAAGGTTTTACTTTTCGATTTATTGATACTGCTGGAATAAGAGAAACAACAGATACAATTGAAAATTTAGGAATTAAAAAATCATTAGAAAAAGCTAAAATTGCTAATATTGTGTTATTTATAATTGATGCTGATGCCGAGCTCAGCAATCAATTACTAGAACTAGAAAAAATAAAAGATAATACTAAAGAAAAGTTATTACTTGTTATTAATAAAATTGATTTAAATCCTGAAATTAAAAAGGATTTTAAAGATGCTCTTTTTATCTCAGCAAAAAAAGATCAGGGAATCGAAGCTTTAAAAGAAAGATTATTAACTTTTGTGAATACTGCACAACTATCAAATAATGAAACGATAGTCACCAACCTTAGGCATTATGAGGAACTACAACTTACTCTTAATGAAATCAATGCTATTACTGAAGGATTGGACTCTGGACTAACTGGCGATTTCTTAGCAATAAATATTCGTCAAGCACTCTTTCATTTGGGTAGCATAACTGGTGAAGTTACTTCTGACACACTATTGGGTAATATTTTTGGTAAGTTCTGTATCGGAAAATAACTAAAGCTCCATATACTTTTTAAAAGCAGCTTGAAAATACAGTTCTGTTCCCTTCCTAATTTTTGCTTTTTGAATGCTATCTACTGCACGGCTTTCAAATATTTTATTGTAACTTTCTGAAAAAGCATAATTTGCTTCTGGCCTAATCAAACCATACCCCTTGTGAAAAGCATAAGGCACTACACTTTGAGCAGTAGGATTAAATAAGTCATTTCCAAAATCATATAACTTATTATCTAAGTCTAATTGCGCTAAAATACTAGTAGAAATATCAATATGTGAACCCATTTTTTCATGTTGTTTTCCTAGGTAATCTTCACTCAAAACTTCACCCATCCAAAGCATAGGAATTTTATAGCGTTCTTTTTGGGCAACACGTCTTTTTATAGGTGAACTATGACTATGATCTGCCACAATTACAAAAAGTGTATTTGGATACCAGTCTTCCTTTTTCACACTTTTCATAAAGTTACCCAAACACTTATCAGTGTAAGCAACAGAATTTACATATTCATCATCTTTATGATCAAAACTAAGCTTATGTTCTGCAGGAAAATCAAAAGGAGAATGAGAACTAATTGTAAAGAGAGTACTAATGAAAGGCTCTGGCAAAAGCTTTAATTCCTGTTTGAACTGAGTAAACATAAACTCATCATGAACCCCCAATGATCCAGATGGTAAATGCTGATAATCATTTTCATCTTTTACTAAATCAAGCCCTTGAGAAAGTAAGTAGCCTTTAATATTTCCATAAGTAAGTTGCCCGCCAAAAAAGAAAGATGAATGATAGCCGTTTTCAGATAAGGAATTATATAAACAAGGTAATCTCCTTGACTTGTCAGCTTGATTGATAACAGCTACATAAGGGAAAACAGGGAAAGATGAAAAAATAGAACTCATGCCCTGGTCGGAAGTCCAACCATTGGAGTAGAAATCAGTAAAGGATAAACCTTCTTTTTCCAGTGCTTTAAAATTAGGAGTTATTCCATCCAAACCACCTAGGCTTTCCACATTATCGGCCGACCAACTTTCCAAAAGGATAAAGACAATATTAGGTGTATTTTTATTTAAGATATGAGTAATAGAATCTCTTTCTGGCTTGAGCGTCTTCATAAAATCAGCAGCTTCTTCATCTGAATATTTCTGGTAAGGATTTCCCTTAAAGCTACTTTCACTCTTCAATATACTTTGTAAAATATTCCAATTAGGATTTACAGCAATATCATTCAATATTATTTTATTTGAAAAATATGCATCACTCAAATTAACAGGAATAGGTTGAAAACCTCCTCTTATTCCTAACAATAAAATACCTAATAAAAAGGGTAAAACGATTATACTAAAAGCAAACTTTTTAAGGCTACTTTTTGTTTTTATAATTAGTAATTCTACATGAACATTATTTCTATAAACGTAAATAAATAATAGTGAAATAACTCCAAATAATATACTCGTAAAAATATGACTAATACTTGCTGATTTAAATACTTCAGCTGGATTTGAAAAATGAGATAAAGCAGTAAAGTTTAGCTTTGTTTGCCACTCAGAATACAAAGCTACTTCACCACCAGAAATTAAACCTGTAAGCAGAATAAAAAAGCCAACTAAGCCATAAATTGCTTTTGAGATGAAAACATGTTTTTTAAGAAATGAATTAATCCAAAGTAACAATATAATTGGCACTAATAAATAACTAATAAAAGAAATATCCAAAGGAATACTTTTAGGCAAAATAGTTAAGAATTCTGTAGATGAAAAAATCCCAACTTCTTCAATAAAAAAAATACAAAAAACGATACGATTTACCAAAAAGTAAACAAGCCAGAAAATAATAAAACGAAAGATATAATTAAGGTGTTTCATCTATGATTTGATTATTTCTTTAATATTTCCAAAGGAATTATATAGTTTTTCTCCTACCTTCTCTTTATCAACCCAAACAACTTCAGTTATTCCTTCATCGGTTTGTGGCAACAAGCTTCCTTTAAAATCAGTACGCATAGTAAACCAATAAGTGCGTTTAAGTATTTTTTTTCCATTTATTTCATATGTATGATAAGTATCTTTTAAAAAACTTACAATACTTAATCCTGAAACCCCACATTCTTCCTGGACCTCACGAATTGCACACTCTTTTATATTTTCATTCTGTTCTAATTTTCCTTTTGGCAAATCCCATTTATTATTTCTAAAAATCATAAGTAATTGGTTATTATTATTGTAAACCACTCCTCCTGCTGCTTCAATTAAGAAATAATCAGAACAAAATATTTCCCAATTATCAGTTATAATTTTTAGCTGATTATTAATGTAAACTTTATATTTTTGCGCCATGATATATGATATTGATATTGCTAAGCAAGTTGCTAAATCTTTATTGCAAATAAACGCAATTATTTTACAACCCAACAATCCTTTTATATGGGCAGCAGGCTGGAACTCTCCAATTTACTGTGATAACCGAAAAACGCTTTCATACCCTGAAATTAGAAATAATATTAGGCAAGGATTATCTGCTATTGTTAAAAATCATTACAAAGGTGCCAATGTAATTGCTGGAGTAGCAACAGCAGGAATCCCTCATGGAGCATTAGTTGCTGAAGAGTTAGGTCTTCCCTTTATCTATGTTAGAGCAAAAGCAAAAGAACATGGAAAACAAAACCAGATAGAAGGCTATTTTGAAAAAGGACAATCAGTCATTTTAGTAGAAGATTTGATAAGTAGTGGTAAAAGTAGCTTGGAGGCAGCAACAGTTTTGCGTGAATCAGGAATGCATGTTAAAGGAATGGTATCCATATTTACTTACGGTTTTGACGCAGCAACTGAAAACTTTAAAGCTAACGACTGCGAATACGTCTCTTTATGCGACTACAACACCTTGCTTCCTCAAGCAATAGAATCACAATACATTGAAGAAAAAGATTTAGCTGTATTAAAACTATGGAGAGAAAATCCATCAATTTGGAAAAAATAAAAATATGGAAACATTTACATCTCCAGAAGTCATTATAAAAAGAAGTGCTGAAAATTTCTTTATTAAAATTGGAAACCTTAATAACCTTAAAGATATTATGCCTTCTTCTATTAAGGATTTTGAAAGCACTGAAACAACCTGCTCTTTCAAAATGAAAGGAATGCCTGCTTTAAATTTAGAATTAACAGAGAAAACTCCATTTTCAAAAATATCATTAACAGCAAAGGGTAGTCAAGTGCCTTTTTCTTTAGATTGTTTTATAACTGAAAAAGGAAATCAATGTCAAGCGCGCTTAGAAATAAATGCTGAATTAAATATGATGATGAAAATGATGGTAGAAAAACCATTAACTCAATTTTTAGATGTCCTTTCTAGTAAAATGGAGCAATTCTAAAATAAATATTTTATTTCTTGATTCTCAAATTCAAAAATACTATCGTCATCAAGTTGGATAAGTAATTTTCCAGTTTCAGTCACTCCTTTTATTACACCCATAAACT
>Ga0308001_10001335_pt1 | contig 11181 bp, 12 predicted proteins | sample Neamet5_FD_203167 | JGI IMG/M metagenome (GOLD analysis project Ga0308001, IMG submission 203167) | Marine microbial communities from water near the shore, Antarctic Ocean - #5 | ecosystem: Environmental > Aquatic > Marine > Unclassified | place: Southern Ocean | collected 2014-06-04
ATTTCCATTACTTGAACTTGCAGAGGTATAGGCAGAAATCCCAATGTCTGCTGTCAATACATCATCTTGATTGAGCGGATATCTGACTACGATAGTAGGAGAGAAATCTTGTAAATCTTCACTTCCAATCCCACCCGTTACTGCGGCGTGCGACCCTGATTGATCGTAATAACTTGTCAAAAAATCAATCTCGACAGTTTCTAATACTTTCTTTCTGTAGGTCAAAAGACTGTCTGCATTTTTCACTTGTGCATTCGCCACAAAGAAAAAACTCAAACAGAAAGTGATTAAAACTTTATTAATTACACCCACAACCACCTCCTGTTTTACCACCATTAGCTCCTGCTGCTGTTTCTCGGTAAATCTGAAAATTTGTTTCAAATCGTTCCATTCCTGGTGATGCAAGTTGCATGTCGATATCGTTAATATAAATCTTATTATATTCTTTTACAGCAACACATCCCTGTGTTAAAAAAAATAAAGTCAATAAAAGGAAAAGCTTTTTAGTTATTTTCAATTTTTATGTTTTTAGAAGTATGAATTTTACCCATGGCGTCAATAATTATTACCTCTACCTTCGGTAATTGATCGATCAAGAAAATCCCTGCCGCCGTTCCCATCACAAAAGTAGCTGTTGCCAAAGCATCAGCCAACTCTGCCTTGGGTGCAAATATAGTACAACTTAAGATTCCTTTGGCAGGCATTCCGGTTCTGGGATCTATTATATGGCTATAACGCTCTCCCGCAATTGTTGTAAATCGCTCATAATTCCCTGAAGTTACAACCGCTTGCTGCTCAATTGAAAACCAAGAAAAAACTTTTTTAGAGTTCAATGGATTGACAATTGCAACATTCCAGTCAGACCCGTCGGCTTGTGTCCCCCAGGTATTCATATCACCTGATGCATTTATTATTCCGCCACTTGCACCAGATGAAAATAATATTTCCTTTGCTCGGTCTGCGGCATATCCCTTGCCAATGGCACCAAAACCTATTTTCATCCCTGGTTGGGATAGAAAAACGGTTTGATCTTTTTGGTTTAATATTATTTTTTGATAACCAATTTTAGCTATAGATCGCTTTAAAATTCCTTCAGCAGGAAGTTCAGAGTCGCACCCATCAAAGGTCCATATCTTGTCCACTGCTGCATAACTAATATCAAATGCGCCAGAGGTCATTTGGGAAATCTTTTGTGAACGTTCGATTAAATCCCACAACTCCTTTGATACTTTAACAGGTTTAACCCCTGCATTTTGGTTGATCTTTGACGTCTCTGAATTTGAATCCCATGAGGAAATTAAATTTTCAATTCTGCTGATTTCATTTTTTGCCCTCGCAATGAAGCCATCAGCAATTTCTTCATTTTGAGCAACTACAATAACCTCAAAAGAAGAGCCCATTTTCGAAAACTTTTCAGCAAAGACTTTTTGAGCAATAACAACTGAGCTGCAAAAAATTACACAAAGAGAAAAGAAAAGATATCTGTTACTCATTTTTAAAAAGCATTAATCATTTCTATGTATTTCTCTGGAGTGCTTTTTTCATATCCAAGCTGTCCCAAAACTTTCTCTTCAGGGGAAATAACAACAACCAATGGAAAGTAACCCGAGGTATTGAACCTTTGGGCCAATTTGTCATTGTGAGCTTGTTTATCTTTTGGCAAAACATTTTTCTTGCGCTTGGGAAAGTCAGCTCTTAATAAGATATAATTCTCATGAGCATAAGTCTTAAAACTCTCATCTTCCCAAATTTCTTTTTCTAATTTAATACAAGGAATACACCAGTCAGAGCCAGAAAAAACAAGAATTAATTTTTGGTTATTCTCTTTTGATTTTTGGGTTGCGACGCTCCAATCACTTTCCCAATTTTGTGCTGTTAATGAAAAACTTAAAAGAATTAATAATATGTATAAAGTTTTCATATTAATAAATTTAGAAATTATAATAAAGATACTCCTAAAAAAGAATTTGTTTTTAGTATTCGAATTTACCCTTTTCAGTTTTAATTGTCAATGCTTTTTTAGAGGAAGCCAATACCCTTCCTACTATCTGAGCTTCTACATCAAAAGAAGTTGATATTTCAATGATTTTCTCAGCATATTCAGCTGAAACATAAAGCTCCATTCGATGGCCCATATTGAATACCTCGTACATCTCTTTCCATGAAGTTCCTGACTCTTTTTGAATCAATTCAAATAGCGGGGGAACTGGAAATAAATTGTCTTTCACAACATGAAATTCATCGATAAAATGAAGAATTTTGGTTTGTGCACCTCCACTACAATGAACCATTCCATGAATGGAAGACCTATCCATTATTTCAAATATTTTTTTAATAATGGGTGCGTAAGTTCGTGTGGGGGAAAGTACGAGTTTGCCAACATCTAAGTGAGTATTATTTGATGGATCTGTAAGGTTTTTTGTTCCAGAATAAACTAATTCAGATGGAACAGTAGCATCAAAAGTTTCTGGATATTTTTCTTTTAATTTCTTATTAAAAACGTCATGTCTTGCAGAAGTAAGCCCATTACTTCCCATGCCCCCGTTGTATTGTTTTTCATAAGTTGCTTTTCCAAAAGAAGACAAACCAACGATCACATCTCCAGGTTTAATATTCGCATTGTTGATTACCTCACTGCGCTTAATTCTTGCGATTACCGTAGAATCTACTATAATGGTTTGAACCAAGTCACCCACATCAGCGGTTTCTCCTCCAGTACTGTAAATAGTAACCCCGAAAGATGACAATTCAGCCAACAATTCTTCGCTACCATTAATAATTGCAGACAAAACTTCAGCAGGGATTCTATTTTTATTTCTTCCTATGGTGGAAGACAACATGATATTGTCTATCACACCTACACATAGTAAATCATCTATATTCATGATCAACGCATCTTGAGCAATGCCTTTCCAAACAGACAGGTCGCCAGTTTCTTTCCAGTAGGCATAAGCCAAAGAGGACTTAGTACCGGCACCGTCAGCATGCATAACGAGGCAATGTTCTTCACTACCGGTAAGATAATCTGGTACAATTTTGCAAAACGCTTTAGGAAAAAGCCCTTTGTCTATGTTTTTAATTGCTTTATGAACGTCTTCCTTTTGGGAGGAAACACCTCTGAGTCGATATCGATCTTCAATCATATAATTTAGTAAAGTTCAAAATTAACATTAATCAATAGAAATGGATTTATTAGACAACAGAATTATCAACTTATATTAAAAAAAACGATTACTTCCCAAAAAAAAACATCGGTAATCAAATAAATGCTTTAATAGTTATTAATAAATAATCAATTAAATAGCCACTTTATTAAGAATATGATAATTTATATTTGTTAATACAGATGTGTTGATAAAAATGTTAGGTGTAATTTACAATTTGGTATAAGATAAAGATTCTTATTCAGAAGAAATTTTATTTTTACTTACGTTTAAACAAAAAATTATATTTTATCATGAGTAAGTCTAAATTAGAGTACATATGGTTAGATGGGTACCAACCAACGGCCAGTTTAAGAAGTAAAACAAAAGTAGTTAGTGATTTTAGCGGAAAACTTGAAGACTGCCCAATTTGGTCATTCGATGGCTCATCTACGCGACAAGCTGAGGGTGGAGCCTCTGACTGTCTTCTAAAGCCTGTGGCTATTTACACAGATCCAGATCGTAAGGATGGTTATTTAGTTATGACTGAAGTTCTCAACGCTGACAATACTCCTCATGTTTCGAATGGAAGAGCTGGTATTGACGATGATGACAATGATTTCTGGTTCGGTTTCGAGCAAGAATATTTCCTTTGGGATCCTGAAACAAACTTACCACTTGGTTTTCCAAAAGATCAAACACCTCAAGGACAATTTTATTGTTCTGCAGGTGCTAAAAATGCATTTGGAAGAGAAATGGTCGAGGAACATCTTGAGCATTGTCTAGAAGCAGGTATTAACGTTGAAGGTGTGAATGCAGAAGTTGCTGCTGGTCAATGGGAATATCAGTGTTTTGCAATGGGTGCAAAACAAGCTGGTGATGAAATATGGGTTTCAAGATACTTATTAGAGCGTCTTGGTGAAAAATATGGATTGGCTATTGACTGGCATCCAAAACCTCTTGGAGATACTGACTGGAATGGTTCAGGAATGCACGCCAACTTCTCTAACGAGACTTTAAGAACATGCGGTTCTAAGGATACTTACGAGAAAATTTGTGAGGCCTTTAGGCCTGTGGTTAGAGAACACATTGAAGTTTATGGTGCTTATAACGATCAACGCTTGACTGGTGCGCATGAGACACAATCTATAAACGAATTTAGTTTTGGTGTATCCGATAGAGGTGCATCTATTAGAATTCCTATCTTAACTGTTCAAAATGGATGGAAAGGTTGGTTGGAAGACAGAAGACCTTCTTCTAACGGAGATCCATATAAAATTGCAGGAAGAATTATTAAAACTGTCAAAACCGCAAAAATCTAATAATACCAAACTGTATTTAATCCTAACCGGAATTAAATTTGACAAAAAACATCCTATCTCATCCATAGGATGTTTTTTTTTATAAGAATAATGGAATAAGAAAAATAGCGTAAAGGGTAAGTAAAATCAAACCCTCTTTTCTGCCTAATCTTAATTTTTTAGGAATAAACACCAATGGGAGAACAAGAACTGAAATGCCGATCATCCACCAAATGTCATGATCTAAAAGACCTGTGTCTTGAACCATAACAGGATGCACCATTGAGGTTATCCCCATTACTGCAAGGAGGTTGAAAATATTCGAGCCGATAAGATTTCCTAAGGATATGGCCTTTTCTTTATTAATTATTGCAATTATTGAGGCAGATAATTCTGGAATACTGGTTCCCAATGAGACAATCGTAACGCTAATGACCCTTTCACTTACTCCTAAATCCTGAGCTAAAAACACAGCTCCTTTAATCAAAACTTCGGAACCCAGCCAAAGACTAAATCCACCTGCTATTAGATACATTGAGGTTTTTGGGACAGGAAGTAATTTTTCGAATTCCAACTCAACTTCATCGGGATCGTTATTCTTAAACTTGATCAGGTAAATTATGAAAAGGATAAGTAATAAAAACATAAATGCTCCTTCTGTTGCAATCAATTCTTTGTCAAAGGCAATGAAAACATAAAATAATACCGTGGCAAGTATCATCATTGGCCAGTCCGTTTTGTAAAAGCTTGAGGGAACTTCAATAGGGCATATCAATAAGATGATTGCAAGTACGAGTCCTAAGTTGGCAATATTCGATCCTACTACATTACCTAAAGCAAGATCTGGATGCCCACTTAAAGCCGATTGTATGCTAACGATCAATTCAGGAGCAGATGTAGCAAAAGAGACGACGGTCATTCCAATGACTATTTTCGGAATCGAAAATCTTAATGAAAATGCAATCGCAGCATGCATCAGCCAATCTCCTCCCTTTATCAATAAAAAAATACCAACCGCTACTGCTATAAAATCCATTAATTAATTTTGTTCAAATATAGGCCTTAGAATTAAAGTATTTAACACATTTAAGATATAAAACCTAGCATATTAGTAAAGGTTATTGAAGCAATGCTCCATGAGCGTTAATAAATTTAAGTTTACCACGAGACTAACGTATGCCATCAAAAATATCCCAGATAAACTCAAACATAACCCAAAAAAAAGGCTTGGATATACCTGAATAAATATATTTAAAATAATATAAAATGAAAAATAAAATTAGATTTGAGCAGCACGGTTATGATTTTCAGCTTCAAGCATATGAAAAGAAATTAGAACTCGAAAAGGTTATCGCTCCTGAGTTAAAAGCTAAAATTGGAATCGACTTTCAAGTGAACGACTTGTTTCCTGACCCAGAAATAAAACTTTTTAATCTAATCGAGAAACGTTTTAAAAATAAGAATTCAATTAATGATTCTCCACCTCACATACTTAAGAAGGCTAAAAACACTTGGGCTTATTGAAGAGGATATGCCTGTTGTTTGAAAGAAAATACTACTATTTTAATAAAAAAAGTTAATAAATTAAAAAAACTACCTTAAATAAAAAATAAGAAATGAATTAGTTGGCATACTTGCTCTGGGACTTATGACATTGGCATTCGGAAAACAGATATTACAAAAGAAAGAAATTAAAGTCCCAAAATGGATTGATTATCCAGTAGCTTTTAGTGTAGTCCTATTGACTGCTTATATTATTTACGATACTTTTTATTTGGACCTTTTCGGATAGAAAAGCCCCTAAAGTTAATTAGTTAAGGTAATCACACAAACAAAGGCAAATCTTCACCTACTCCACTAGTAGCTTGTTTCATTCTTGGCAAAGTGTATTGTAAGGCTATTTGAAGCATTTTAATGCGCTGATTAACCTCTCTAAGTTTCATTTATTATAATTAATTTAGAGGATGGTTATTTTGATTTATAACTTACTAGATAATAAAAAAAAATTATTTCTTTAATGAATTTGCTTTTACACCCTCATTTGTTATCACAACTGGCTTTATTGTACCGTCATCATTAAATTCCATTAAGTCGATACAAGTTTCTCGAGAATTACGGTCAGTTTCATCTAGTGGTCTACGATGATAAACCATATAATAATCATCTGTATCTTTGTTGTGAATTATACTATGATGACCAGCACCAGTAGCAATTTCTGTATCCTGTTGTAGTGTTTTATCAATACGTTTAAAAGGACCGAATGGTGAATCTGCAACTGCATAAGCCACATTATAATCTGGACCAGTCCAACCGCCTTCGCTCCACATAAAATAGTATTTGTCCTCTTTTTTGAACATAAAAGGACCTTCTACATAGTTTTCAGGCGTTATTTCTTTGAATGTTGTTCCATCTTCATAAGAATTAAATCCTGTAAAATCATCTTTCAATTGGGCAATATTACAATGTCTCCAACCTCCATAAATGAGGTAGTACTTTCCATTATCCTGAAAAATAAACTGATCAATGGGCTGAGCACCATTATGGAATTTATCCACGAGTGGTTTTCCTAAATGGTCTTTATAAGGACCTTGAGGTCTATCTGAAACCGCAACGCCTATCCCGCCATATTCTTCATTACTTTGTATATCATTTGCACCAAAAAAAAGAAAATATTTATCCTCTTTTTTAATAATTGATGGTGCCCAAACTGCTCTATGTGCCCATTTTATAGCTGTTGTATCTATTATGCGCTCGTGTTTTGTCCAATTTACCAAGTCTGGTGAAGAAAAAGCATCGAAATGGACCTGTTTATCATAAGGTGCGGAATAGGTTGGGAAAATCCAATATTCATCATCCATAATAACACCTTCTGGATCTGCATACCAGCCAGGAAAAACTGGATTATTTTGTGCTGTTGTACTTATTAATGATAAAATGACAATAGGGAAAAAAAAATCACGTAGATATTTCATAAATTCACTTTAAATAAGCGGTTTTTTTTATAGCGCTGACTTTTATATGTTTAAATATAGGTAATATTTTAAACTAGCCTAAAGCAGCCACTCTAACTGTAAATAATCATTTAAGATATATAACGCTGGATTCTTTACGAGGGATAATTCTCCACCTGACTTATTTAAGAGGACTTGAAATGCCTGAACTTACTCAAGATGATATGCCTTTGGTTTAAAAGAAAATAGATTTGAAAACTAATTTACAACTAAATATATTTTGACAAGTTTACTTTAGTTATCTCATTATGAGACTCATCATAGACGGAAATTCCATTTTTGATAACTAATAATTGAGGAGATTGATGTATCACTTGAAAAACCTCCGATAGTTTAGATGAAACTTCTCTAAAGTTTAATAAATCTAAATAATAGACTTTTAAGTGTTTGTTTTCTTCATTAAAAAGGGATTCAAACTGTTTCATAACCATTCTGCTAATTCCACAACGTGTAGAGTGTTTGAAAATTAATATAGACTGAATTTTAGAAATCTCTTTAATAGTGTTTATTTCATCTATGGAAATTATAGGCGTCCAGCTTAAATAAGTTTCTTTAACTTCTTTTAATGTTTTATCTCCAAATATATTTTTCAAAAACCCCATTTTATATGATATGAAAGCAAATATAAAAAACCTTAAAATTAATTATGGAATTTAAAGAACTTATTCATGATAAACTTATATGTGGTGATTCAGTTGAGGACTCAGGCTCAACTGACAATTCTTTCGATATAAAATCGTATACATATGAATTTAAGCTCTCTGGCAGTTCAAATGCTTTGAAATTTTGATTCTTAGTAAATAGTAATCGAAGATTTTTTACAGATATATCTTTTTTAGGAAATAAAAAACAAGGATTATAATTCTTTAGGTATTAGTAATAAAGGGTATTATATTTGACATTCAATAAATAAGGAAATCTTCAAGGTGAAACACTCTGTGGAATATACAATTATTAACAATAGTAAAAACAACAACTTAACTTATTGATAATCAATAAAAAGGCATCGTAGTATAATTAAATAGTGCACTTGATTACTGCATAAGGGTTTATGAGTTCTAAAGCATCGTATTTGCTAGGATGTCTAAAAGATTAAAAACAAAATTAAAGACAGAATTAAAAATTGGACTGCTAGCATAACTGGATAATGCACAACACTACGAATGTTGCGATTGGGGGTTCGAATCCCTCGCAGTTCACTTTAAACCACTAATTACTCACCTCCACCTCCTTCACATTTACTTACTTCCAATATCTGGATTTTACTCCACCACATCAAAGGAACTCACATAATCTATTCTAAGAGCGCTTATGCTATTTAAATTATTATTGAACTTCGGATTGGCTTAAGGGCTTGGATAGGGCTGTATTGGGGAGGGATTACGGTGAGGGATGTATAAAGGCTGGTTTTAACATCATACCTCTTTTGTAGGAAGAATGTCTTTTATAAAAGATTTAGATGAATTTTCCTTATTAAAGTCTAATAGTTGGATAGACATTATCATAATTAAATTTTTATAGTTAAATCTTACTTATTTCCTCCTCCAAACATTCCATTCATATCAGTACCTGATGCAGTATTCCGTTTACTGATATCTTTATTAAGTTAGTAGCTTGTTGAAACATACCTTTCATATCAGTCTCATTAAAAAAGTCTTGTAAAACTAGACACATCCCAACTTATTTTATCTTGATTGAAGGATGAGGCACCGGAAAACATCGACATCATAGATTTAACATTTGAGACATCCCATTTCCCAATATCTTGATTGAATGATACCGCTTCTTCAAACATAGAAACCATAATAGTAACTGATGAAGTATTCCAAGAGCCTATATTTTGATTAAACGAAGTGGCTCCTTCAAACATTTTATACATTTCAGTAACATTAGAAGTGTCCCAACGTCCTATATCTTGATTGAATGATTCTGCACTTAAAAACACACTTCCCATGTTATCTACATTACTTACATCCCATTCTCCGATGTCTTGATTGAATGATACTGCAAAAAAAAAACAACATCTCCATATTAGTAACATTTGAAACATTCCAGCCTCCAATATTTTGGTTGAATGATTTAGCTTCACAAAACATAGACTTCATATTAGTCACACTAGAAGTATCCCAGTTTCCTATATCATCATTAAAATCCTTCGCAGATTCAAACAAGCTTTCCATATTAGTCACACTAGAGGTATCCCAAGATGATATATGTCCATACTTTGATTCAGCCTTGGTTGCATCCTCTAGCCATTCCTTGACAGCTTCTTTAAGTATTTCATTATTGAATTTCATAATGGTTGTTTTAATCTATTATCAAATGGTCTACGTATTATTTCTATAAATATGTTATTACCTAAGCCTGAGGACTTTAAATATATGTAAAGCTAAGAAGTGCTTGAAATAGTATGCCCAAGAATTTCATCAGTCATATAGCTCTAAACCACCTATTTTACTGGGGATAGCTGGGTTCTAATTACCCACTTTTATTTGGGGATTAAAACCAGTGGGCAGGGGTAAACCCGCGTCTCAGAGTCTCTTGAGTTCGTTTAGCTTCCGGAAGATAATAATTGTCTTCGAAATTGGGTTGAACAGATTAAGCGGTTTGTAGGCTGAATAGGGATTTCAACAGATTTTAAGTTGTAATACTTTTATTTTCAGCTAGTTAAAAAATCACTGCTTCATGGAGTTTTTTAAAAAAAAGAACATTTTGTTAAAAAAACACCTTGTTCGTGGAAAACTATCTCTTTCATTTATGATAACTTCTTCTGAAATTTACAAAAAAAAAAGCCAATGGAATTGGCATGAGGCTTTCATCTATTGCTTGTACGTAAGAATACTTCAAATATATAATTTCTTCAACTCAATTTCAAACTTTTTCTTTAATTTTTATTAATTAGTAGGACTGCAAGACTGCACACACTGCACGCTCTGCATTCTACACAATACATTTATAATATGAAGATAACAATATTTAAAAATTTCCAGCATTGGAAAGGAAATTTCAAACTAGTTAAAGTATTAAATGAAATTAAGGAAGGTAAGTTCAACACGGAAATCACTCGGCTTAGAGAAGCTGCTAGTGAAAAAGAAAAGGGAAGAATCAAAAATTCTCTCCCTGCATTTACTCCATCAGTAGTATTAAATACAGGAAGGAAGTTTAGTGAAGGAGATAGCTATAACGGTGTAATTCATTTGGATCATGACAAGCTAGATGACGTTACTGGTGCTATAGATAAAATTAAATCTCTAGAGTATACCTATAGCTGTTTTGTTAGCCCGAGTGGTAATGGTATCAAAGTATTTGTCAGAGTAAGTAATGAGATGGAGCAACACAAAGATGCTTTTAATACTCTTAGAAGTTATTATGATAAAGCAGTTGGTGTAGAGTCTGATAAATCAATAAAAGACCTCAACAGGTTATGCTTTGTATCCAGTGACCCAGAGCTATATCTAAACGAAGAGTCTGAGGTATTTGATTATAAGACTATAAACATGACAAGAAGCTCGGAGGAACTTTGGGAATATACCTCTAGAAAGGAAACATTTACTGATGGTAATAGAAACAACTTCATTCACTTCTTTGCATGTAATGCTAATAGAGAAGGATTAAATATGGAAGAGGTTAAATCATATTGCTCATCTTTAGCTGACTCGACACTTACCCATCAAGAGATTGAAAGAACTATTAAAAGTGCATATGAGAATAATACTTCTCAGTTTG
>Ga0308001_10001355_pt1 | contig 11060 bp, 14 predicted proteins | sample Neamet5_FD_203167 | JGI IMG/M metagenome (GOLD analysis project Ga0308001, IMG submission 203167) | Marine microbial communities from water near the shore, Antarctic Ocean - #5 | ecosystem: Environmental > Aquatic > Marine > Unclassified | place: Southern Ocean | collected 2014-06-04
AATTTAATATAACAAATCAAATTTTAATAATTTACATATTATGAAAGATCATAAACAGAAAGTAAAAAAAGAAATTATCTATTTTGCATTAGGATGTTTCTGGGGAATAGAATCTAAATTAAGTAAAGTAGACGGTATTGTTAATACTGAAGTGGGGTATATGGGTGGAAGGACACGAAATCCGACATATGAAAAAGTTTTAAAAGGTGATACAGGACACGCCGAAACTTTAAAAATTGTTTATGATCCCAATTTAATTACTTGTTCTAAACTTTTACTTTTATTTCTCCAAATTCACATAAAACGAGGGGAATATCAGGATAAAAAAGGACAATATCGTTCTGCTATATTTTATACAACTCAAGAACAAAAAAAAACAATAGATAAAAAGATTTCAGATAAAAGAATTGAAATAAGTAGGGCGGTCGTATTTTATGTTGCCGAAAACTATCACCAGAGATATAAAGATAAGAAAACAAAGGTTAAAACTGAAAATATGCAAACATTCAAAAGAATATGTTTAAATAACAAAGATAAAGCTGAAAAAAAAAGAAAGGGTAAATATTATACTTTAAAATATAGAACCGGACAAAAAATTGGGATATATAAATGTGCTCTTTGTAAGAATAATTTATATAGTAGTGAACACGTATTTGATTCGGAGAGTGGTTGGCCTGCTTTTTTTGATACAATTGATGGTTATCAAAATTCGAGAGTAGTATTTCATGATAATGCAACGAAAGAATTAAAATGTATGAAATGTGGTTTACATTTGGGACATAGATTACATAGTAAAAAAACAAGCACCGGACTTCGTGATTGTTTAAATTCTGTATGTTTATATTTTGTTGAAAAACAGAAGGGAGGTAAATCTGGAAAACACAAAACTAAAAAAAAGTTTTTATACAATCCGAATGATCCTAAAAAATCTTTCGATGTTTATATTGATAAAAATCCTAAGGATACAATACCGATTAAATATAAGACATTAGAAGACGTTGAAAATACGATACAAAAACTGGAAAAACTTTACAAACAGGGGAAATATTCACATAAAAGAATATGGCAGGTGGGGATGATAATGAAAGTGCGTTTAGAAGTATTAAAAGATAAAAAGAAAGACCAATATCGGTTATCCAAAAAATATTTTGAATTTTTAGGAAAAAGAACAAAAATAAAGGGAAATAAAAATAGAAAACAATTTAAATTTATGGGGTACAAAGAAGAAAGAAGAAACTAAAAAAAGAAGAAGAAAAAAATAAAATATAGATAAATATATAATGAAAAAGATATATGAATGTAAAAATATGTGTAAAAAATTAGGAGATTGTTGCCATAACACTAAAAATAGGGTAATCGAAAAAATGTGTACTTGTGATAAAAATGATTGCAAACCGTTAGCTGATTATTTACAATCACTAATGATATTGGAATCTTTGTGTAGTTATATTTGCATTTGCTGTTGCGAACATGAATCACTTAGTCCTTCTATAATGAGTGAATTGAGCTCAAAATGTACGACTCTAATTTCTCAGGGGGATAAACTTTTAAAACGGATTGATAAACAAAACTGTGACTATATACGGTGCGAAGAATTAAAAAAATTGTGTTCTGATTGCAAATCTATGAAAAAAAATAAAACTAAAAAAAAATAAATTAATATAAATGATCTCTCCTAACGGGACAATATAATCCTTCGGTTGATACGGGTTTATGTGCTTCGGAAATATCTTCATTTAGGAGACGGGCGGCTCTCCTTTCACATTCTTTTGCCAAATAATATTGTCCGGTGTTTCGCCATACTCTTCCCTGTTTCAAGAGATCTTGGTGAATTAAATTGTATTCGGGATTTGTTTGAAATAAATGTATCTTATTCTGTCTTTTCATGTTATCTGTATTTATAGTTAGTTTATTTTTTAAATTGTTTTATAGTATGATTATTGATTATGTTTTACAACCCGGTATCCAACTTTTATTTGTTCTGGGATTAATTGGTTCTGCTATCTTATTGGCGACAAAGGTAAAAATGAAACAAGTTTATAAAATAACTCTTTATATTTTCGGAGCATTAGGTTTGTATCATTATTTTATTTTACCGATTGTATTTGTGCATGAATTTGGTGCTTATGAAGGATTAGATTATCGAAATCTATTAAAAGACGAAAACGGTGAACCAGTAAATCAAAATATAGTATTCAGAAAAGACAAACAAACGACATTAGAGGCTGTATCGGGTTTAGTAAAATACATTAAAAAAGATAAAGATTCTTCTACGGAGGAAATAATAGGAGAAGCATATGAATTAAAAAATAAAGAGAGAATACAAGTTTTGGCTAGTAAAATAGATGAGAATTAAAAATTATTGCTTTTTCATGCTTTTCGCAATCTTCTCCCCGTACTCAAGGCCGCCCGTCGGGTCACCCATCCAACGCCATCGATTCGCAAAGAACAAGAGAGCCCCAAGGCATAATACAGCCAACGCAACTCCCGCGACCTCCTCTCCCTTATCCGCACTCTCCTGGCTATTGTATCCACTCGCGTACCCTTCGGTTCTATCCTCCATAAATTGTTGTAAAAAAAAACCCAACAATACACCTAAAAGTATTTGTTTGTTATCCCTAAGAATTTTGGGAACACTTTGACCTCCGAAATAAGTAAATGCAACAAGAGCAATCAAAACCATCAACATATCCATCAATTTATACTTCTATATAGAAAAAATTATAGATAATTTATCTATAAAATAATTTAATTAAAATTTGATATCTAAGGTAGGTAGTATAGTAAATAGTAAATGATTTCATCCTTAGAATATTTAGACACTGACGTTTCCAATATGTTATCGGAACATATTGGGATAAAAAAAAGGTATAATAATGTTATCAATGAGTTAGAAGAATTAATTAATGTGAATCGTTGTGCTAAATATTTAGAAACATTTGATTTTCTTAAATGTCACGGTCAAATGTGTAGAGATGACAATAAAGATAAACAATTCAGGTTGAAAATAGCATATGATTTATTGAATTCTAAGAGAAAGACTCGTTGGTTAGAGAATTGGCCCACAAAATTCCCCCGTTTTGATGATAGAGGGGATGACGTGGGACTTAGAAGAGTTAATGATGAAGATTATGTAATTAAGGAGTTGGGATGGAAACTAAAAAGATTTCCACCGAGGAGGGGTAAATATCCCTTAAAACAATTATCTTTAATTCATAGGAAGAAAGAAAATAGTTATTATGGTTATACATTTTAACATTTTAACAATTCTTCATTAGTTTGGCCCATTCGGAAGGATCTTCTTTATTTGGTGGTGCGTTTAGGTATTCCCAGTCAAACACGCCCGCAAAAGTTGGATATTTATCTTTTATTTTTTTTACTTCGTTTAAAGCGTTTTGAAATGTTTTATCGTCGAATTGACCCGATTCCATACCCATAACAACTTTTTCGGGTGGATAACCGTTATTAATGATTGATTCGTATGTATTCATAGAAAACGAACCATAGCATTGTGTATTAAACCAATGTATATGTTTTCCCTCTTCTGATAAGTATAAATCCTTGTAATTAAATCCGGCCATAGATCCCCCGTCATTTTGGAGAGTTGGACTGATGGGAGCCATTGTAATAATAAAATTTTCGCCAAAATCTTTACTTAGTTGGTTGATTAACATTTTAATCTGATCAATTGTTGTTGATTCTTCTATATCGAGATCAATACCTTGAATAAACGATTTATTATTAATTAAGTCTCTTAAAAAGGGGTAATAAGTATCAAAATCACTAAATAATTCTTTGTATGCAAAACCTGCGCCGCCCATCATAAGCATAATGGTGCAGCCTTGGTTAGAAGCTTTTTCCGTTTGTAGCCATAATTCGTTAAAGAGGGGGTCATATGGTTTATTATCGTTTAAATAGATAGATTTGTTTCCTTCTTTGTCTTTACCGAAATGAATTGAAGATATATTAATTACGTCTATATCTTCAATATGAGTTAGAGCTTTGTCGAGACCGACAAAAGTTTGGTAATAGTAGATTGTTTTCATTATAATTTTAGTAGAGAATATTTTTAAGTAGTTAAAAATTTGATTACTATAAAAATAGTATGTATAATAAATAATATGTCAGGGAATAGTTATCAAATGGATATCTTTGGAGCTATTGCGAATGAATTCAGTGGTAAAGAATTCACAAAAGAAGATTTGATGAATAAGTTTGGCGAATCAAATTACAGGAGCGAGGAAAAGGAAGAAGATAATTACAGTGAAAATAAATTAAAACAGATTCACGAGGATTCAGAATTTAGTATATACAGAGCCCGTGAGGCAACCCACAACATGAAATATTTACGGTGTAATCTACCACGGGGGATGGGTGAGGTATGGACCGAATTATATAAGAATGAAAATAATTGTAAACAGATATTTAAGAAAGATATTCAAAATAATCTGAAAGCTTGGAAGGATTTGAAACATAAGCCCGGAGTTAAAAAAGAAAAAGTTGAACATCACGCATACAAAAATAAAATAATAAAAGATTTTGATTTAAATACCGCCCTTGAAGAAGAAAGTGGTGTACAACTGAATTAATTCAGATCCCAAGGTACCTAATAATGAACGAGATAAAAATATTCAGATAACTATTAGTATGAATGAAATTTAATTTATTTCTTTTTGGATCCTTTCTTCTTCTTGGATTTAGATTTTGGTTTGTCTCCGATTTTGACGGGACCAAATTCACCTTTCTTGAATGTCCATCCGGCATTTTTTAAATTCTGATTACGTTTGGCGCTTGTACTTGCTCTTTTTGATCTAATGCGCCCTTTCTTCTTGAAAAGATTTTGTTTAGTTAATCCTCCCGATGTTTTTTTAGCTGTTCCATGCCACACTTGAGCTCTAGATCCAACAGTTTGCATATTTATAATTTAGTATAGAAAAAAATTCTGATCCCAGTGCCTTAGATAGAATAAAAGATAGTTATGTGGATCCTATTTAACAATTAAATATTGTTATCAATGCGAGAATACTTACAAGGATAAAATTAAATATAATGAACATTTATCAAGTTGTAAAAAGAGGGATTTAGATATCGGTGACACTCGAAATTTTACCATTACTAAGTTTAATGGGAACCCATTTATTAAAATTTTTATTAAGTTCACATTCAACTTTAACTTCGTCCATTGGATCTTTATCCTCAAAGAGAGATAATAGTAGATGACTTATTTTCGTTGTTTGAACAAGTGCGAACCCTTTCTTACTGAGATTATCTCCATCCATAAGATATAATTCATATACATCTGGTTTCATAGTTTTCATAATCCTAAATATAATTTTCTTTTCTTTCGTTTCGTTCTTTTTTCCTTCCTTTTCTTTTTTGTCTTTCTCTTTCCCCCCTTTCTCCTCTTTCTTCCCCTTCATTCCTTCATTTTTATGAGTTTTTTGTTTGTTATCTTTTGGGAATAAATATAAAATTTTCGAGTAATCTATGCGCAAAGGAACAAAGTATAATCCTCTGGTATTATAATGTAAATTGGGAATAAATTTATTGTATATATAGTCGGTATCTTTGTAATCAAAATACTTTTTCACAAAGATGGGGCATACTTTTGAATATTCTGTTTCTGAGAAATTATTTTCAAAAATCGAATGAATATTATTTAAACGATCAACAATAACGGTTTTATTCATGTTTATCCCCTCATTATAATAGATATCATTAATACCGAGGGACCATTTATAATTTTTATCACGGATTAATTCGCACTCGAGGAGTGTTCCTTTATAGAGATCATTTGAAAAATCGTAGGGAACAATTAAAATTTTAGGAAATGGATATTTATCATTTGTTTTTTTGTCGATTAGGAAGCAATAATTGGTGTTATTTATCTGTGATAAGAATAGAAGATAAGGAGTTCCACTGCTCTTGAGACAGAAAATATGAGGATTATTAAGATTAGTAGAATATTGTTCATTATAAACTTTTGCATATCGGCTATTAAATTTAATTCCGGAACATAAGATACCCATCTGATTTAATATATATTGTTTAGCTGCATTTGTTGTAATATTATCTATCTGGACATTGCAGAAAGATGTCTTCGTAAAAGAATCGGGTTCCATAAATATAATGTTACTATACCACTAACTTTATATCAAATTTTTTAATATTAGTATAATTAATAGTAATGGAAAATAAAGGCACTAGTTCTGGAATAAAAACGAAATTAAATAAGCTTAGGAGTATTGATAAAGGGATTACGGTTAGAAGTTTAGTTGATAAAATAGGTTATTTATTTTTAATTCTGGCAGGTTTATGTTATTTATTACAAATAAAAGAAGCAATAAACATGATATCTTTTGATTTTAAAAATATAGGTGAAGAATTCAATCAATCATTAGGATATAAATACGGAGTATCGAGTAATGATTATGGATTAAAAAGAAATGACTATATTGATTTCGATTATGTAATCAGAACGGATGATGGGGGGGGCGATTGTAAAATAAGCGGGAGATATACCCGCGATGGATTAGAGTATGTCGATGCAAGTGGTGACGATGATTGTAATAACTTAAATTATGAAAAATAAATATTATAGTTCATTATATGGGTATTCTATGGATGGCGGGGAGTTCATTTTTCTTACTATTAGGTTTATTGTGCATGGATATTGAAGGTTTGAGGGGTGATAATATGATGATAACATTTGCAATGAAATTTGGAGTAACATTTGGAATTATATTTTTTTCAAATATCTTTCCAATTGCGCTAGTACCTTTTGAGGCATTTGGTGAAAAAAATTACTCACTTAAATCGTTAACGGAATATTTAGATTTACAGTACGGCGATTATCTTTCTTTTAATTATCATATAAAAACCAAACATGGTGACAAAAAAAATGTTAAAAAAGCACCCATATGTAAAATAGTAGGTGAAATAAATAATGGAAATTTATCAATTGAAAATATGGATAATTGTGAGACCAATGTAGATGTAACTCAAACGTATAAAGATTTATTAACCTCGTCACTATTTCAGGATGGGGATGGAGACGGAGATGGTGATTTTAATAAAGATAGTAAATTTACCAATTTTATTTTTTCATAAAAAATATAATATTTATTATAATGATAGGAACAACGTTTGAAGGATTTGAGAGAGGGTATCCGTTAATTATTTTATTTTCGATATTTTTATCTTATTTTATGACTCATAGGATAGATTTTTTAATATTCGCAATTATAATAGGCCTAAGTTCTTTACTGAATCAATTATTAAAGGAATTTGTTTTCAAACCAATAATGGATACCAATGAGTTTCCAATTATAGGAAAGGGTACAAGACCGAGTGGTGCCAAAGATTGTAGTGATTTTATCGATCCAGATAATAGAATATCTTCTTCATATGGTATGCCTTCGGGACATGCTCAGACTTCTGCTGCATTTGCTGTATTCATGATTTTAATGATTATTAATGAAAGATATTCGGGCAAATTAAAGATATTAAAATGTTCAGTAATTCTGATAATAACATTTATGGTAATTATTAGTAGAGTTCACTTCGGTTGCCATACAATTCAACAGGTAACGGTTGGCAGTATTATTGGTTCTATCGTGGGATATATTGGGTTTATGAATTTACGAAGTATTAAATATTATTTAAAAATATGATATATATTAATATAAGTTTATGGAGCATCAAGATTGGACCCCGGTTTATATTAGTGCAAATAAAGAATTAAATAAGACTCCCGAACAGATAGAGAAAGAAAAGAAAATGGAAGATAATCAAGTGAAATTTGCGAAAGAGAACAAGATTGAAAAACAAATAGAAGAGGGGGATCTCAAACACAAAAAAATGGATATTTCTTTTGGAAAAGAATTACAAAAAAAAAGAGTAAGTAAGGGATTAACCCAGAAAACTCTTGCTCAAAATTTAAATATCAATGTAAAAGATATTAATGAAATTGAATCGGGGAGAGCGGTGCATAACCAAGGATTAATGAATAAAATTAATCGCCTAATGAATAAGTAATACTTATTGATCTCATATCAAAGATCTTATCCGTCATCGACCGCCGAGGAAGTATCGGATTGGGTATTGGCGGTTTCAATATTTCATGCGGTTCACCTGTGCTTTCCCCTTTGTTTTCCAGGAATATTTCATTATTTATTATAAATAATAATGAAATATATGAATAATAAAATTCTATTATATATTATATTATGGCCAAAACCCTTAAAAAAATAAATAGAAGGAGACAGAAAAAATCTTTACAGAAGGGGGGGATAAAAAGGAAAACACACAAAAAAAAACGAAAACAAAGAGGTGGTATTGGGGCGGTGGCGATAATAGCCGGTATTTCGACGCTAGCTCTTTCTGCTCTGGGGGCATTTGCTAAATACAAGCATTCCGGTTTAATAAATGAAAGGAATAAAATAGATATGATGATCGGTCAGGAAGCAGATATTGAGTATTTACCTAAATATTTAATTACTACTAGTAAGGATTTAATCGAGAGATATTTAAAATGTGTTACTGATAGTGAATTCATAGAAATAATCGCAAATAATCAAGACTATTTAAAATCGAATACAATCGATCAATTACTGAGACCTTACAGAGATATAGACCCCGAATTAAGTGAATTGAGTGATAAAATAGGTCTCTTAACGGGGAATAATGATAATTCATTACAAATAGATACAATAGAGATTAAAAGTAGCAATGATCCTCTAATTAAAGATTTAAGTTATTTTCTGTTGGCTTCTGCCACGTTGAAGCGGGGGACAATGAATGAAAATACAGATAAATTGGCTAAATCGAAGGTAAACTGGATTGATATTATTTTTGATGGAGGTTCAACATTTGATCGAAATTATGATATCGAAGTTGAAAGAATACTGGAAGAAAGAGATTCAAGTTATTTTATAACAAATGAAATTAAACAGCTTCTTTCTAACTTAAAAGATGATGAAAACTTAATTCAGGCGATCAATCAAAAAATGGAGAGTTGTACAAGAGATCCCCGTAGTTTTTGGGATTATATTAAGAACAATGTTACATGGAATAATACAAAACAATGTCTAGTTTGTCCCGACGAAGACTGTTTAATATATATTTATGATTATTATTATAGTTTTCTGAAAGAAAATAATGGTATTACGATACTAAAAAAAATATATATTTTAATGATCTGCGAAGCAAGAATATGTGCATTGTCTAAATGTATAATTTTAGAATCTCTTAGACAAAATAGCGGAGATAAAGGCGAAGTTGAAAATATATTAAAGAAAATATATGAAAAAGATAAATCTAGAAATTTTATAAACTCTGTTATCCCAAAAAAATATTCAGATATAAGTCTCTACAAAAAGCCAACGATGAAACAACAGGGTGGCGCCGAACCAGAAAATCCCGGGGATAAGGGTCTCCCGGGTGCCGGTGAGGATGATCGGGGAAGTAAACCAATTGGGGCCGATGATCCCGTGCCCCCCCAAGGATCTGGGGCTGACCCAAAAGCCGAAGGTGAACCAAAAGCCGAAGTCGAACCAAGGGCCGAAGGTGAACCAAGGGCCGAAGGCGAACCAAAAGCCGAAGTCGAACCAAAAGCCGAAGTCGAACCAAAAGCCGAAGTCGAACCAAAAGCCGAAGGTGAACCAAGGGCCGAAGGTGAACCAAGGGCCGAAGGTGAACCAAACGCCGAAGGTGAACCAAAAGCCGAAGGTGAACCACCCCCCCGGGGGGGTCCGGAACCCGGGGCAGAGGGAACGTTGGGGGGGGCGGGTGAACCGGGTTATTTATCCGTCCCACGACAAGAATCCCCCGTTCTGCCTCCCGAGAGAGAGGTGGTCCCATTTACCGGAGAGGCGGAAGCCCCGGCCGTGGATTCCGCCAAATTAGCGGAATCAGGAGATACTGGGTCGGCGATTACGACTGATATAACTGATGAGAAGATTAGTAAATTATTACAAGAGAGAGATACGAGACCAACCCAAACGGAAAAGGGTGGTGATAGACCTAGAATGCGGACATCACTGGAAGAGAATTTGGATATGTATCTAGCGGTTCTAGACGATGATGAAAGGGAAAATATTAAAAAACAATTAAGAGAAATTAAGACCGAGATAGATGATCCCGATGATAATTTAGAAAATAAATTTAGTATATCAAAATTAGTTAGAGTCATACTCGAAAAATTCGGCATAGATATAAACCGAATTGATAGTGAGGATCTAAATACTATTTCAGAATTATTCCCGATATATGAAAAAGTATTTATAAAATATTCGGAATATACAAAGGATCCGTCACTATTTACTGAATATTTTAAGTTATTTTTTAGAATATACTCTTATTATCCGGATGTATTCGGATTTATAAGTCCTTACTTTATAGGAATTTATTACTTTGATTTAAATGAATCAGTAGAAAGGAAATATTGGAATTATGATATTGGTAATTATTTTGCAAAAGCTTCGGCTATTATGAGAGATACAACTGGCTCCGGAGGTTATAAAGCACCTCTCGTAAGTTATATGATAGCTTTATCTATTTTATTATCCCGGGGATCAGAAATGAAAATACGGAAAACCGAAAAGGAAAAGTCTCCATCGTCCATTCCAGAAATAGGAACATCTATCACCCAATCATTGTATAAACAGGAGGATCTTCCCAAGGTGGAAATGCCCAGAGGCGAACCTCGTGAGCCCGGCACAGAACCTCTAATGCCTGGCGGAGAACCTCCTGTGCCCGGCACAGAACCTCCTATGCCCGGCACAGAACCTCTAATGCCCAGTGGCGAACCTCCTATGCCCGGAGGCGAACCTCTAATGCCCAGTGGCGAACCTCTAATGCCCGGAGGCGAACCTCCTGTGCCCGGTGGAGAACCTCCTGTGCCCTGGGGCGAACCTCTAATGCCCAGTGGCGAACCTCTAATGCCCAGTGGCGAACCTCCTGTGCCCGGGGGCGAACCTCTAATGCCCAGTGGCGAACCTCCTATGCCCGGAGGCGAACCTCCTGTGCCCGGCGGCGATTTACCTGAGATGGAAAGGCCG